>JAAUXT010103943.1_pt1 | contig 29388 bp, 45 predicted proteins | sample 7278171 | NCBI WGS metagenome assembly JAAUXT01 (sample SAMN14350112, study PRJNA611818) | marine sediment metagenome | isolation source: surface marine sediment (1.8m) | place: French Polynesia: Moorea | collected 2018-08
GAGACATCAGCGGTGCATTAAATATCTCCTCTTGTGAGGACAATCCTTCACTAAAGACAGGTGACGCCGGCTCTGAATCATGCTGCGCACACGAGCTCCTTTGCAAGGCCGACGGAGTGGACGGAGTCTGGAAAAAAGTTGAGAGTGAAGCCTGCGACGACGCACAAACAGATCCGAATCCTGAGGAGGCATCCTCTGCCTCGACCGCAGGTTCATCTTCGCTGCACAAGTCAATCACAGGCGGCAAGCTGTCACACACACGCGCGGGCGATGTCCGCACAGAGAAGAAATGATCTAGCCTACTCTGCTTCAGGGCCCTGGACTTCCCCTGGATCAGTTCCTTCTCCAGGGAGTCCAGAAGCTCCTGAGCTTTTGGCATGTCATGTTTTTTGCAGAAATGCCCTCTGGTGAGCAATCGTGGACAGAAATGAATGAAAGTCCGGGATGACGGGTGCGGCCAGCTGCTCCACAACATTCCCCTCGTCATCCGCGATGTCCGGGTCCTCGCCTTCTGGGAGATCCTCCAGCAATGCATTCATCTCGCGGACACGTCGCATGATGTCATCATCTATCAAGGGTTGGTTTGGATCCTCGATGCAGTCTCCCTTGGCATACTCCTCGAATTCCAAGGAGAAGCCGAGGTTGACCTGGATGCTGTCCCACACATTGCGGGGCAGCACCGCGCCGGGATCCTCAACCCGAGATGTTGGCCTCGGGGGCACTGCAGCATCAGCTGAGTCCGGCTTCACAAAGCGCGCATGCCTGAAGCAATTCGCTACGAGGCCAGGACTCACTTTGCTCCAGCACCTGGTGACAATGTCCACCGCCCACTTGATGTCGAGTGACCATATCAATTTTACAGGATCTTCGCGGTTCTCTGCCTCAACCAGATACATATTCGCCAGAAATCGACGATAGTGGCATTTGACCAAGCGGATGATCCCCTGGTCCATGGGCTGCGTGATCGGCGTTGTGTTGGGCGGAAGGAACAGCAATTCGACATTGCTGTAAGTTGCACCCACATGATGCGTCGACATGTTGTCCATGACCATAAGGATCTTCTGGTCCTGGGCCTGCATGTGGGCGTTGATGCGGCACATGATCTCATTGAAGAGAAAACCCATCATCCACGCCTTGTTGTTATGGTAGTACCAGCATGGCATCTCGCTGGTCTCCATATTATACTGGCGGAGACACATCGGTTGCTTCGCAGTCCCGATGATCACGCAAGGCAGCTTTTCTGTTCCATCCATGTTAGCTGTCAACATGAGTGTAACGCGCTTTTTAGACGGCTTAATACCCCAAACTTTTTCCCCGCGAAAAGCATACGTGCGCCATGGCATCACTTGGTAAAAAAAGCTCGTCTCGTCACAATTAAAAATGTCCTGGGGTCTGTACTGCAGAAGCGCCAGCCGCAGTACTTCATCCCACCAGGGTTGGATGATGGACTCGACATCTGGGCATTCATCCGCATCTCCCGAGGTGATGAACGACTTTGCATTGTGCCGCGAGAAGAACCAAGAGACGAATCCCAAACTTGCCTCATAGTTTGGGATCCCAAGACGTACAGCAAATCTGGAAAAATGGAATTAATGTAAAAGAAAATGAGTCACATGCTCGTTATGCACTCATAATGCCCGTGAAATAACAATGCAAGTGCTTGATATGCCCGTTTTGCGCAATGGATGACAAACCGAGCAAATGCTCGATTTGGTGGCATGTCCCGCATAGTTAACATTTCTAGTGCGAAGTGCTCGTTCTGCACAATAATCATAGATAATGCAGGATACTTACAGGTCGGCCCGCGCCATCGCCATCTTGTGGTCAATCTTGACCAGAGGGGTCCGTGACCGCATGTCGCAGAATCAGATCAACAGGGCACGCTCTAGATCTGGATATTTGCTGCCCCGTGATCTTTTCCTCCAGCCATGAGGAGTCTGCACAGTTGAAAGAGCGGCGTTCTCCTGGATGTGCTCCTTCTTCTTGTTCCACGTACACAAAGTCATCAGGGGGATGTTGAGCTCTTTCCCCAGCTCCGAAAGCTTCTCCCCCACCTCAATCTGCTTCAGCACTTAGACTTTGAATGCATATGTGTGATCCCTTTTTGTTTGCCTGAATGGAGGCATTTTGAGCTACACTATGACAAAAAGACTTTGCAAATACGATAAACACCACAGAGATGTAGCTGTCCATGAAAACACGAAAAATGTCTGATGATAAACACTAAAGCAACAACGAGTACCTCGTGCGCGACACGTGCACTGAGAAAACTCTGCTCGACACATGCGCTGAAAATGAGCAGACAGTCATGTGACCCTTTTCTGAGAATCAAGCATACCACGCAGGTCAAGGTCAAGGACAAAACATCAGCACGTGAGGTAGCATGTGGTGTGTCACCAAGACTGTTTGCATGATATGCTCGTTTTGTGCGGTACCACATAAACCGAGCAACTGTGCGTGTTTTGCGCGGTTTTTGGAAAATGAGCACTTATGCTCATTTTTGCGCGTTATGCGCATTGCACAGTATGTGGGCCGCTTCTGGATTGCGCGTTTTGCTCGTTTTTCCTCATTTTTGCACGACCTCGAATTACGGCATGATAGAAAAACTCGAATTATGTGGAACTCGAACTAAGGAAATTCGAATTATGAATTTTATTCTCCTATCTCCAACATGGCAGTCCAAACCTGTTTGAAAAAAAGCTTGAACTATGTGAAACTCGAATTACGAGCACTCGAATTATCCGAAATCGACCTGTATATACGTGTTCTTGTTTGCTCCAGATCTGCACTAACGGCGAGCATTTCCGACAACGAAAGACCCGTGTTCACTGTGAGAAAAACTTTGAAAGAACAGATGACAGCAGAGCGTACATCGCATTGGGTACGAAAAACAACAACAACAACAACAAAAAAGAAACAAACAAACAATAAAAACAACAACAACAACAACAAAAAATAGTGGGTTGCGCTGCCAGCGCTTGGAGCGGTCAAATCGGACCTGATCTGTCTCAGTGTTCTACCACGCTGCTGTCACAGAGCCTCTCGTACGTGACCTCATTGTGGTAGAAGTGAGTTCACCCACTGCAAAAAAGGTTCCTGTGAAATCATACAACTCTTTTCTCGACCAAAGGTCTCCAAAAAGTCATTGTATGATTTCACAGGAACCATTTTTGCAGCGTGGGTGAACCCTTACGTACACCGTGGGTGTACGTCTCGATCTCTTCATCGCCGCAGCTCTGATCGTAACAAGGTGACATCATGATCGGTCTAAACGCTGCACGAGTCCAGCGTCGCCGGACCTGCTCCGAACCCACTGACAGCGATACGGCGACAATTCTCTCATATACCGCACCTCAGTTCCCAAGGCAATTCCTGGTGTGCTTGGACGTTCAGCACGACAACAGTTCGGTCACGTACAAAAACAAATCACGTAGTCTACACCCAACCGATACAGGAAAGCACAGGTGCATGAGGCCCCCACCCCCACAGAAAACGAGATATACTGAGAATACTCGAGAGTATTCTCACCAAAAGACAACGGGGATTTGGCTGGTAAACAAGTTCGTGCCATGTACACTTGACACGCTTGCGCGCGATAACCGCTCATGGCGGTCGTCGGCCTCCAAGTTCGTCTCAACATGGCGTGAGACACACCAGTTTTTGCCTTGCTACAGGTGAAGGACTGCTGCAGAGGTTTGCTTTACGGAAAACGCATTCTCGCTGCGAGAGCACGGCACGTGCAACACGCATTGGGGCCGATGCGACTCCTCCCATTGGCTGCCCGTCTCATGCCCCTGACGGAACTGCGGTGTCCCGTCCGCCCCTGGGGATCAGCCTCAACATTCTCGAACTGGTGTGGCCACTTCGCTGTGGATCCAGCATCACCTGGTGGGTGGACAACGTTTCATCCGCTGCTGTCTGCCCAACATGCAGAGAAAGAGACGAGGCAGTACTGGGTCAGTTAGTGTGTGTGTCGCAGGTATACATGTGGGCGAGACAGAAAGTGCACTCGCTGGACCCAGCTTTCTCCCTAAAAAAAAAAGTTCTCCGTCCCACAATACAACCCCAGATGTCATTGATTGTTCAGATTGATCAACATCAGGATCGTACAGTGGAAGAGGGGAGGGTATGCAATCAGAGCTCGTGGTATCACCCCGGATGGATGCGCACCTCCAATAGAATCCCTGGATCCGACTTTGGTGGGTCTTGATTGTTTCAATAATTTAATTATTTGTTGGTTGGATCGTTTTGACAATTCGACAAATCGATGAATGTATTTTTTGCATGATTCCTCGACAGATGATTCGATGGTTGGCCCTGACTCCGCCCGTGAATTGATCCCCATCACGTGTGTGTGTGCGTGTGCGTGCGTGCATGCGTGCGTGTGTGTGTGCATGTGCGCGCGTATGTATGCGTGTGTACATGTGCGTGTGCGCGTGTGTGTGCTGCGTGCATGTGTGTACGTATGTGTGCGTGTGTAGTGTGTGTGTACGTGTGCGTGTGTTTTGGGTCCGTCTGTGCGTGTGCGCCCTGGATCCTCGCCTGGTGTGGAGTGGAGCGGAAGAGTCGTGTGCAGCGATGCGGAAACGTCCTGACAGCCGCATGTCACTGTAAACAAGCGACGCACTCGAGCGTGAGCCGCTGTACAGGGATCGGGGCCGTAGGTTAGACACACGGACATGCAGATACACACACGCTGCTCGTGTTGAGGGCAGCGCCAAGGGGTCACCAGGGGATCCAGGGGTTTGGTGAAGGGGGCGGATTTTTTATTTGGGGGGGGCGGGGTCCTGATTCTGACTTTGAATTTTGGCGGGGGGGAGTTGAGGGGTGAGAGGTTCCGCCTCTTGGGAAGAAAGCCAAGGGGCCAAATTTTTCTTGTGATAGCTGATCTGGAAACCGCCGATTCGCAAGTTCGCAAGTTCTGCAGGCTGCGCGAAAAATAGGGCAGAGCGGCAAAAATTTTTCTTTCAAACCTGGACACATGAAAACACCAGAAAATTGCTCCACTGTCAAACAACAAATGGCAAAGGGACTATTTTGCGAGACTTCGCTGAAGAGGGTGATCTTTGTCTGCGTCGGACGCGCACGCACATGTGGGTCACGCAGACCCTCGCACTGCTTGCGCACGTGTCCTCGCCCCCGCCCCCCCCCCCGCCCCACGGGACCTGGACTCCGTTTGTCATCGCAGATGCGCGATTTCACGGACCATTGGTCGTCTATTTGCAGAACAAATTGCAACAGCAGCTGCGATTATTGCAATCGCGCTCGCGAGTGGATCCAGGCGTCCGGTGTCCGCGCTCTGCTGACTCCACATACCAAACAACTCACTCACGAATGTGTGTGTGTGTGTGCGCACGGACACACACACACCAACACACACCCATACTGCCACACACACACACATCTACACACTAAGAACACACGCACACACACTACGAAAACATCAACGCACCCACACAAGAGCATAAAAGTGGTTCGTGCCCTCACCAGTTGGTGTGCCAAGTATGACCCCAAGAGTTGGTGTGGTGGATGTGACCCCACCAGTTGGTATGGTGAATCTGTCCCCACCAGTTGGTGTAGTGAATCTGGCCCCACCAGTTGGTGTGGTGAATCTGGCCCCACCAGTTGATGTGGTGAATCTAGCCCCACCAGTTGGTGTGGTGAATCTAGCAATCGTAGATGCGAAAACGGGAAGTTTGTGGACGAACCACGTACTTCATCCCATTGTTGGGCAGATGCCAAGTTGTGATCAGCTTCCGACGTAAACACGTCCAGGATGGGACAGGCAATGTGGCTTCACGGGTCCATCTTGTTGTGAATTCCATTCGCGCTCATCGCTGCGGATCAACTTTGCGTTGCCTGTGTCCACACGACTGACAGTTTTGTCTGTCTGTCTGTCTGTCTGTCTGTCTGTCTGTCTCTCTCTCTCACTCTCTCTCGCTCTCTCTTGCTCTCTCTCGCTCTCTCACTCTCTCTTGCTCTCTCTCACTCTCTCTTGCTCTCTCTTGCTCTCTCACTCTCTCTCTCACTCTCTCTTGCTCTCTCTCGCTCTCTCACTCTTTCTCGCTCTCTCTCGCTCTCTCTCGCTCTCTCTTGCTCTCTCTCTCTCTCTCTCTCAGGTTTTCTCTCTCAGGGTTTCTCTCTGTCCCTCTCGCCGTCTCTCTTCCGCTCCCCTGTCTTTGTCCGCTATGAGTATTGCCTTTCTTGCTTCCTGTTTTGCTTCAGGATTTTCTGAAGCCATTGTTCGTGAAAGGTCAGATTTGTTACTTGCAGCAAACAAGCCAATCACGCGACATGTTTGCCTTGTTTGCGAGCGTCAAGAGAAGACTGCAAAAGGGACAGCCACTGAGTCAAAATGGACAGGTGGAAAGTGAAGCCCTGTTGTCGTGGTGCGTGGAAACTTGTCATCGTGAAGAACTGTCGAACTTGAATGAGAAACTGATTTCACATTGATCAGCACAATTCAGTGAGAAATTCTGCACACGCACAACATTTTATGAGAAGCTGCCTTCCATAAACATCTGCTTCAGATCAGATTTCGATCAGTCGGGGCATCAGCAGGAAGCGACGCTGAAACCATCCAAATTGGGACCACGACTGTCGCGTGCGGACACGTGCGAGTTTCAGACCATGGGCTGCGCCGTCCTCGCAGCGTCGTGCAGGTTCAGTCAGTGAGTCAGTGAGTGAGTGGAGCTGCAACCACAACAGGACAAATGACTTGATTTTGGTTTGCGCTGCTAGGATTTGGGAAAGGAGAGTTTTTTTTGCGACCAGGACGGCGCTGTGGTTTCAAAGTCAAAATTTTCTTCTCACAGTGACATCAAGGGCTTTGGGTTGACGACAAACTGTCGTGGTGAGAACCTCAAAAAACTGTGGATTTTCGGTGGTTGTTTACCATGCAGCGTCTCAGGCACAAAGGCACAGCGAACCGAAGCTAAGCTGCGTTGCATGTATTGAGAAGAGCATCAAGGGCGTTGTTCGTCAAAGAGAGGCTCAGACTTCGCTCCACAAACAAACCCGCCAACGTGGGTTCCGACGCCCAGGATGCGACACAGGATGTTTTGCTTGTAGGTGACAAGGACATCGGTTTGTTTTTTCGTTGAACACACCGTGCGTTGTTTTCTCGGACGTCATCGCTTCTCTTGGCGTCGCAACGTTGCGTGTGGCGTGGAGTCTGTCCAGTGAACGTGAACGCTTCCCCGGATCCAGAAGGGAACAGAGTGAGTTCGACCCAGTCTCACTGATTGCGACCCCAAGTTGACTTCAAAACATTTTGCGCCTGCACATGGTAAAATTCCAGGGAGGGTCGCCCCTGTCTAAATAGCTTTGGGGGAAGGGACCCTGGACGCCTTCTCCTCGTAGACAGGCCAACGCCTCGTGACAGCTCACACTTATCTCGTCATCGCATCACGGATCAGTCGGACGGCAGCGAGACTAGACCGAGGCGCCGCAGCGGAGCCGAATCGCATCATCAGGATCAGAAGATGCACGGGTGAAGATTTCCATAGCGAATTATCTTGACTTATGAAGACTTGACTGATGGAGATAATTCCGTGACGAGGGAGTGGGATGAGTGTCAAGGCCGGGATAAGACACGCCTTGAATCCCTGGGGCCATCCCGACGCGACCTGGTTCCCTTTGACCTTCTCATGACCGCGAGGTGTGACGGATTGGGCGCGGAACTGAACTCTATATCTCCAATCTCGTTGTCTAAAGGGGATAGTGACGTCAGGATGGGGAACGGAGCAAGGCTGTAGCCGCAACATCAAAAACGGCACGGTGTGACGCGGCGTCAATCAGTGCGCGTCAGGCGACATCCACATGGTTACGTAGGTGAAAGCGTCAACATAGAATTTCCGTGGGTGCTGCTCAAACTGGCTGTTGACACAGCACCATTGGCTTCTTGATCAACTCGCACAGCGACGTAGGGAACGTCACATGCAGTGCGACATCTCTGGGACAAAGAGCTGAGGGCTGATCAGTGGATTCTCACTGGGCGAGGGGCAAGTCCATTGACCAGTATAGGCCTGTCTACACAGAGCGATACAAGCAGTGTAGAACAGGTGTGACTCCACTGTGTTCACACATTTCACATCCGGCGTGAGACAGGCGTGGGTCAGCGGCATTGACAGTTGCACAAAGACTGCATCGCTGTGTGTTCTGTGGGCGATTCTGCTCACGCGTCTCCCGGACCTCGCGCTGCATGCAGAAGCGCCGCCATCGTAGCAGACAGCTTCAACAGGGATGATGGGAAAATAGAATTGGAACTGGATTCGTCCTCGAGTGGCTGTGAGTGACACGCCCTGAGACGACGCACAGTGCGGAGACACCGTGCACGGTGCACGACAACCAGCACCTGCGGTCGGAGACCCACGGACATTGGTGATACTCACGTGTGACAAACAGATTTTTGAATGGATTACACGGGCACTTGTGACCAACGCGCAAATTCATTCATGGACTGTGGACTCCAATGACCATCTTTCTCGCGTCACACGGTTGAGGTTGCCCTGGTGAAAATCAGGACATCAGGTCTTGGGGCTGTGAACCTGAGGAACGTGGGACACAACACGTCTTCTGGGAAACGCGCCGTGCAATGAGGACTGAGGACACAGTGAAGACCCCACATGACGTGACAAACAAACGAGGGCAGCTGGGTTGGGAGACATGAACATCACGGGACAGACTCACCAGCTGATGATCAGTCGGTGAAAAACAAAGTGTCACTGGACAAAGGTCACCACGATGGCGTGGCCAGCCTCAGACAACTTCACCAGCACCTCGGGACTGTATCCGTGTGACAACGGCACGCACACCCCACCACCACACACGCACCTCACCCAGGCCTCCAGCACCAACCTGCACCACGCAGTGGGCATCTTCCTCATCAAGTACCCGCTGCCCGTGGTGATCGTGCTCGGGACGGTGGGGAACGTGCTCTCGTTCCTGGTGCTGGTCAAACGGCGCATGCGCCAGACGTCCGTGTACGTGTACCTGGCGATGCTCGCCTGCGCGGATACTGTGGTGCTCTATCTCAGCGGATTCAAAACCTGGATCAGGCTCGTCACAGGTGAGTGAGGCAGGTGCAGTGAAAGAGGGTTGATGGAAGGGGCAAGGGCCAGTGCTTGCACGAAATCTTGATATTTGTTTCATTTGTGCGCCTTCGCAGTGAGCGGACATTCTGGGGTCAAGGTCCCGGGACCCAAGCTCCCTTGGATCCACCCATGGATTGCAGTTTTTTTGCCCCACGCTGGGTTTGTCCTTTGTACTTGTCTTTCGCTTTGTCTCGCTGTAGCCTCTGCGTGACCACATTACTCGTGAGCTGCCCGGGCAAATACAGACTGACCGGTGGTCCCCCAGGGTCCAGACTGGATTTAGCATCGCTCATAGAGCTGTCAATCAACAGTGCACAGAATGAGGACCGTCCGGGCTCCTGCTCTCTGAGTCTGGTGTCACTCAGATGTGGATCAAGAATGAGGGGAATCAGGCTCTTTGGGGGGATTTGGTTCTGACTCCAGCTTTTTGTTTGGAACACACAGTGGACGAGGGAGACAAATGGATCGGGGAGCAAGTGCACCTGAAAAAAGTAACATGCCATTTTTCATCGTCAGTGCAAACATTTTTCGGACAGGGGTCAGGGCCCGAGGGCCCCTTTGATCTACTGGAGGACAATCATGCGATCTTTCGATCCACTCTGATCGACTTCGTTGTCACACTGGGTTCAAACAGACTCTGCCCTGACGCTCTGTTGAGGCATCACAACAACGACCACAATCTCAAGCCGTTTTATCTGTGTGGCGTGCACCACACTGGATGCGTTGGTTTTGAGTTTTCTTTTCCTTTGACCTCGTATGTTCGTAGCAGCAGCGTAGCGCCTGGTGACTTGCCTGTGCAGGGTGAGTGCAGCGCTTGACGCATCCTTTGTTAGTTACATGTATCCCTGTCCTGACTGCATGGTCAGAACATCAGAACATCCTTCGTGGACATTTCAACTTCTGTCATTGTCAGTTTTGCATGACTAAGTCATCGACAACTTCAGACTTTGCAGATCGACTGCGAAACACCTTTGGCCATATCAGCCCACAGTTGGGAGGAAACCTGACATTTAATTATTGAGAAGCACAACGACCACCTCACATTCGCAGAGGCATTACAGTCTGGTGGACCTCGAGATGAGGGTGGGCTGTGATGAATCATTTTCTGGAATCATGAATTAAGGTGCCAGATGCACCAGGACTGCGGACAAAGGAACGCTGGGTGTAGCTTTCACTCTTTCCTCTGAGAAGAGTGATGTGTCCTATTCGCGGTTCACGGCACACGAAGGGACGAATTTCTGAGACTGCAGTCACAGGCGCCTTGTCGACCTCCATCAAACTGCGAGACAAATGACAACCGGGTTGATGGACACGATTGGTCACTGGTGCACAGCTCCCCCTTGAGGGAATCAGGTTGACGGACAACAGACGTGTTGACACGAGAAATCCATTGTGTTCCAGGGGTCTCAGCTCCAGCACCCCGCACTCCCTGACTCCCTGTATCTTCCTCCAGTACACTTTGGTGAGATTCCACACCTCACGAGATGCAGCTGCCTCGTCACCACTTTGTCTCGCAGACGCGAAATGGACAGATCTACCGCGGCAAAGGAAAACAGCACATGGGGACCAAGGACCCGATCAGGGTTTTGACAATCGATCTTCCAGACAGAGCAGATGGAATGTCCAAACACCTTTTCCGCAGGAGGAATCGTTGCGTTGTCGGTGGCAAAAGTGAGTGAAGATGGTGATCGTGTCGTTATGAGGAAAAGTTCAGCTTTGCTTAGAACATCGCAGGCGCGTCGCTAATTCCAGAAGGAAGACGTGCTGCCGTGCAATTCCCTTCGACATGACCTTTCCTGAGAAGCAGACAACCGAATCTGCCCAATTTCCGTTGTGGTGGGTGAGACATGTAATTGACCACACAACACGTCACGAGTGGATCCAGGGTCAAAGTTGGGAACGACTTGAGTCTCGGCTGATCTGCGACTCCTGTGGACTGACAAAAAAGGCTTCAAACTGGGATCCAAGGGGAATGGCCTCACTGCAACTTCACAACGTATAAAATGCAAACCAAAAACGTGCCTGGAGCCTTGGGGCCTGACTCAATTAGGGGGCGAATCTGAAGAGCCCCCGGACTGCCCTGGACCCCTGGAGGGTCACGTGGTATCCGGTTCCGGTGTCGCTGCAGGGACGGAGCTTCTGCACGTGAGCGGCGCCGTCTGCAAGGCGACGATGCTCGTCTTCCTCGTCGCGCTGCACATGTCTGCCTGGCTCATCGTCGCCGTCACCGCCGACAGGTTTCTCGCCGTCACACACCCGCTCCAGGTGCGCACTTCCGGTCGCTACGGACTGCTGCACCCGTACCGCTTGTCCCGCGACACGAGTAGATCTACTCTCTCCCTGTCGCAGAGAACATTCGTGCTCTCCACAGAGCTCGAATAACAAAGCGCCATCAAAATGACACCATGAGCGTCGCAAAACACGCCAGAGGATGCACAATCGCGATTGTGAGAACAGTTTGAAGTGTCTATCAGCACCCCATGAACGCGTTTTTCACTTGATTTCCTTGTTCCTCACCAGGTGTCGCGGTACTGCACGACGCGGCGAGCCACGTACCTGGGCGCCGCGCTGCTCAGCCTCGCTCTCGTGTCCAACGCGCACGTGCTCTGGACCATCCATCTCTACCCGAAGCCCCCTAGTGGAGCCCCGAGCTGCTCGCACTACCCGACGGACGTGTTCATGGAGACGTACTATCCTTACATCAAGCTCTCCACCTACTGTCTCCTCCCGTTCACCGTCGTGCTCATCCTTAACACATCCATCACGTACAAATTGTGGCGCAGCCGGCAGGCGTTGTTGGAGACAAAGGCGCTGCCACCAGACAGCGCCACTGCCGGCGTCGCGGCGGCGTCGCACGGCGGGAAGACGGCGTCGCGGGCACAGCGCCGCATCACGGTCATGCTGCTCGTCGTGTCCTTCATCTGGCTCGGACTGAGCGCGCCCTTCATGCTGTACTCGCTGGTGCGGGACTCCAGCGCCGCGCCCGATAAGGTCAGTCTCAGGGGCGTGTCCGGTGGCGTCGTCGGTGGCGTCACTGGTGGCGTCCGTCACTCAGCATGTTGCGACTCTCTCTCTGTCTGTCTGTCTGTCTCTCTCTCTCTCTCTCTCTCGCTCTCTCTCTCTCGCTCTCTCTCTCTCTCTCTCTCTCTCTCTCTCTCTCTCTCTCTCTCTCTGCCGGAAACAATACATCATACCGAGGATCCACCAGACGCCAGGTCAAAGGTTCTCCAGAAGGAAGCGGTGGAGCAAACCCAGGCCCCGGCCCCCGGAAACGGAAATGACCCTCAAATTTTACGAGTACACCAGATGTACACAAGCTGTAAGGCCTCTGTTGGTGGGTCTGGTCCCCCTGGATCAAATCCCCGATCCGCTCCTGAGGTTTGAACTTTCTATTTTCATTTGACGCCACTTCACAGGCAAAACTGGGTATTTCTAGCGCACATTTCGCCAGGCAGTGTCTGTGAATTTGCTCGGAGCGCCCGACACCCAAAATGCACTATATTCCTCACAACAAAGCACATGATCCCCTTGTGAGCCTCTGCAGTACTGAGTGGCCCCCGCTGAGTCTGTTCCCTCCAGACATGTGAACCAGAACAGCGAATTCAACGCCTTTGAAGCCTTGTGCATCAAGGGAGCAAAAACCGTTTGTTTCGTCTGGCAACAGCTTCCCCGCAGCAGTTGTGAAACTTCGCGTCTGCATGATCGGGCCTGAGGGCCAACGTGTGAAAGAACAACAAAAGGGCCAGAAGTACAAATGAGCTGGCAGGTTCCAAGACTGGGGAAGGGGTTCCAACCTGTGATAATTTTTCGGCAACCTTGGTGGAGGGGTGGGAGGGGGGACCATCTGCATAAAGGAACCAGCATGTGCCAAAATTTTCTTTGCGAGAATAAACAAGAAGCAGTGCTCAAGGCAACTACAGTGCGAAGTCCCTTGCAGCGTCGGCAATGTCATCAATTCTTCCTTGTTCATCAATTCTTCCTGGTCCTTCTTGTCCTCCACCAGTCATGCTGTCTGGGGGGGGGGGTCTGCCCACAAGGGGGGGGGGGTCTGGCCATAGGGGGGTCTGGCTGCAGGGGTCTGGCTGCAGGGGGGTCCATAGGGGGGAGGGGGGTCCCACAGGGGGGAGGGGGGCAGGGGACATTTTGGTCCAGCTGCCATATACTGCACTACCACATGGTGCTTCGCCCTAAAGGGACTTCGCACAACAACCAAGTGCCCATCCCAGGGCATCACGCTGAACTCTCTTTTCTGTTGTGAGGTCTGGGGAACAACGTCAATTGTTGGCATCTTCTGCTTGCAGGCGAGCCTGTTCCTGTTCAAAGCAATCGGCTTCTTTCTGATGTACTGCAACCACAGCGTCAACTTCTACATCTACTGTTGCACAGGTCAGTCCGCGAGCCGGTCAGTCACGGCAGACGGCAAACAAAATCAAGTGTGAAGTTGTCTGAAACGCGACGACAAATCTGTGCGCCACAAACATTTCACAATTGTCTTTGTGCAGTGATTCGACTCAGGGCCCGAAGCTCTGAAATGTTCCTTTCCCCACCAGTTGAAACACGCAAAGAATTGTTCAGCGTTTGTGTCGTGATGTTGATCCCTTGAGCACAGGTCGGAAGTTCCGGCAGGAGCTGCGGTCCTTCTGTCTGCGGGCGTCGCCGTCGCGCTTCTCCCCGCGGAGGAGCCGCTCGAGCCGCGGGGCGACGGGCGCGACGGGCCGCTCCACGCTCAGCCGCCGCTCCGAGACGCAGCGCGAGACGCCCGAGCTGTAGCGCCGTCCTGCGGGCGGCAGCACCGCGCTGAGAGCGCCACCTATGCAGCGCCACCCTGCAGCGCCGACGTGTGAGCCACAAAATCAACGCGGCTACGCAACACCGGCAGACCGGCATTTCTTGATCGCATGTGTTCGTGAGTTCCTCTGTTGGATTCAGGAGGCGGCCGGTCCGACCTCCGAATCGCCAGCTCTTCGAATCATGAGAAAAAATTATTGACAGCTGCGTGTTGTGGCAGCTGGCGCAAATTCCAGGGTCAGGAAGTTTGCAGAGATACAGAAAGTGGACACACAGCACCACACACACGCACACACACACACACACACTCACGCGCGCGCACACACACACACACACACACACACACACACACACACACTCAAGGCTCACGGTTGTGTGCCGAAAGTTCGAAACTTTACAGCGTTGACATTATCACTGACAAACAAATTTGTTGATTGATAGACGGTTGAACCGTGTTCATGTTGTCGTCGATTTGTTGATTTTCACTGCACATGCGAGTCACATTCGCTGTCAACAAAGCACTCAAATAACTTCATTCTCTCATCCCTGTCGTTTCTTCTGATATTTCTCACACCACGTTTTGCGTCGTCAAACACACACACACACACTGCCGTACACACACACACACACACACACACACACACACGCATTCTTGTTCAAGACGCATCCGGTTGCTCTGGTGCACACGGCGGGACAGAAGCGAGAAACAAAGTTGTCATTGACAGGTGCAAACAGCTATTTGTTAGACTCGATTCAGAAGTGTATCCAGGTTTGGTCGAAGGGTGACCCACTGGCATGAAACCACTTTTGATTCCAACAAGGAATCAGAGAACCTACCACAGAAGGAATGCAGTGTTTCGGGAGGCCGGTGGTTTAGCCTTCCGGATACCCCCGGAGCATGTGTCCCTCCCCCATGGATCTTGGAACCCTGGATCCCCGTCGCTGTGCACTCCATCTCCAGATTCGCTTCAGCCTCACCCACCCACCCACCCACACACGCATTCTTCTCACACTCTCACGTCCACTTCGTTCTCATTGTGTTTCTACTGGAGACCGACAGCGCTGTCCCACCTCCTCAACTCTCTGCTGGGGACGATTCAGACAGGCCTTCCCTGCCTCCCACTGTCTTCTCGGAGACTCAGAGTCAAACAAATACCTGAAGGAGCGGTCGTCTGGGAAACAAGTCGTTACGAGTCTCTGGTCCCTATGCTGAGCCAGCGTGCCTTTCGGCCGGGTTCACACAGAAGCAGCCATGCCTGACGTCCTTCTGGGCGCAGCGTCACTGAGTCGCTGGAGCGTCGGACGGGACGTAATGCGTGACGCATCCAGTGTGAATCAAGCCTTGTCTGCAACCTGAGTGGGTGTTGATCTGGAAGAGCTGTGTCGCAAAGCACGCCACGAGTTGGGTCCGTGTTGTGTGTCCACCATGGAGTTGGACTCCATGGGCGTTATGTGGTAGAACAGGACCAACACCAACCGAGGAAGATACATGTTCGTTTATTATCGTTTCTCTGGTAAGAAGACATTTGCAGCAAGCAACATTTACAAACAAGACAGAGTCAAAAGTGAATGGAAAATACAGTTCTGCTGCCAGCGACAAAAACGTACGCAGCACCAGCGGAAATCAAGCGGCGAGTCCCCTCCCTCCCTCTCCCACCCCATCAAAGTCAAATAAAAAGCGTCCAGACAGGACAAACGACGTGGCGACTGGGCACTGGACAACAAATTGGTTCAGTGTTTCTGAAGCCTCCAAAGCACAGGCCTCTTTTTTTCCTTGGACCAGTTTGACACAGCTTTTCAGAGACGTTTAGCACAGCTGTTCTACGACGTACGCGTAGACTATCCAATCAGGTACAAAACCGTGGAATTCCGTGTTCTCACGATCAAACGTGGTGCCCCCTTCTCCACCCTCCAAAAGAATCAATCCACCCAAAACCAGATCGGAGCCTTTTCTCAGTCTGTATTCTGTGCACTTGACACTTAAAACCCTACATCACGCACAACACCTGGAGGAACCTGTCTCTGGCTCGCGCAGTTTCCCCTTCAAACGCACACACACACATACACACACACACACACGCACACACACACACACACACACACAGTCGCAATCAGTCTCCAGCACTCACTGTTCCTCACGAGTATCACTTCTCGTGCAACAACAACCCCACAACACATACTGTGACTTTTTTTGGTTTGGCATCCTTCACTTGTGAACCGAAGCAGACTAGTGTGGCACTTTCCCCAGGATCTCAGGACCCAAGAATGAAAGTCATGCACTGTCTGAGCTCTTCCGCCGGAGTCAGCTCCAAGTCAAGCCCGGGCCTGTTCCCTCGGTCAGGCCATCACGTCCGCGTTATTGTCGTCTATGTCGGTGTAGCCCGCCTCTCGGCCCCTACAGCACAGCGTCCGCTTCATCCTTCGCCAGGTGGCGCCAGCGCTCGAGCCTCGCTTCCGCTCCAGCGGAGCCACCTGCGCGCGCACCAGGCTCAGGAACACCTGGAAAGAGCCGAGCGGAACCACTGTCGAATGAGAACAATGTGTGAATACAAAAAGTCAAGTTTGCGTGTGGGATCCTTTGATATCCCCTTCCTGTTCATCCCAAAACGTAAATTGGGTACCAGGTTGACGACAGACAGACAGACAGACAGACAGACAGACAGACAGACAGACAAACAGACCTGCTCGAGGCTGGTCTGACTGAGGGTGTAATCCTCCACCCCGTGAGTTTCCCGCGCTTTCTCCAGGGCAGCGAACGCGGCGGGAATCTGGGCACTTCCGGTGCACGGGATGCTGTACACGACCAACCCGTTCACGTTGCTCTGCAAAATAGTCACAGCTGATCAATCCAGGGTCGCGTTGGCAGCAGGTTGGAAAGCCCTAGATGGGTCGCACCCCACTCACCTCAAGAACCAACCCAGCCTCCTTTCTCTGAACGGAGATTGACACACGGATATTCGCCAGATGGTTCTCCAGATTTTCCAATTTCAAAATGGACAAAACAGACAGACGCGAGCCAGGCAGATCTTGAATTTGATCAAGAGAGGCGATCATTCTGCGAGAATCGAAACAAACCAAAGGGGAAAATAAATTTTCTCTGGCGTCACGGGGGTCCCGCACCCCCAGGGCCCCTGGATCTACCACCCAAGCAGAGGAGGTACCTGGAGCTTAGCCCCTGGGAACGTCTCGTGCACGAAGCTGAGGAAGGCGGTGGTCCTGCTGTCGACGTCCTCGCCGTCCTCGGGTCCGCCCCGCAGCGAGGCGGACAGGATCAGCCCCTCCCCGAACCTCGCCTGCGAAACGGCAAATGTATTTGGTAATTCAGATGAATGAATGAACAGCGTGACTGTGTGGTGAGCACCCGGCGATGGGCTGCGTGGTGTACCTCCTTGTGCGAAACACTGTGTGCCTTTCTTGTGCATGCGTGCGTCATGCATGTTGTGTGATGCACTCTGTGCGACGCACTCTCTGATGCACTGTTTGATGAACCGTGTGATGCAAGGTGATGCACTCTGGTGAGGCGCTGTGCATAATGTACTATTTGGAAGCCACTGCATGTGTCAGGCCCCCTGTGTGATGCACTGTGTGGAACTGACCTTGAGCTCCTGCGACGACCCGAGGCACTTCATCTGCCCGTTCACCATGATGGTGATGCGGGTGCACAGGGCCTCGCACTCCTCCATGCTGAAAACACACAGACACACTCTTCACGCGCGTGCAGAATACGCCTGGAGACCAAATGTTTCCCGATTCAGGTTTAGCTGCCTAGGGCTATGCGCCAACTGACCAGCCACATTTCAAGTTTGCTTTTCACAACGTTTATAGCAAATGGGGGTTCATCCTCCCCTGCATCGGAATTTTGGGTTGTGGATCCCACACTGGGTATTGAGAGACATCCCCAGCACCCAGCATGCACGTCGGCTGGCGGAATGAGCCCCTTCCCGTTTGCACCCTGGGAGATTCGATTGCCAACCTGTGTGAGGTGAGTACTGACCTGTGTGAGGTGAGTACTGACCTGTGTGAGGTGAGTACTGACCTGTGTGAGGTGAGTACTGACCTGTGTGAGGTGAGTACTGACCTGTGTGAGGTGAGTATGATGGTGAGTACTGACCTGTGTGAGGTGAGTACTGACCTGTGTGAGGTGAGTACTGACCTGTGCGAGGTGAGTATGATGGTGAGTACTGACTTGTGTGAGGTGAGTACTGACCTGTGTGAGGTGAGTATGATGGTCCTCCCTGTGTCGCGCACCCGAGACACGAGGTTCCAGACGCGGCGGCGCGAGACGGGGTCGAGGCCGGTCGTCGGCTCGTCGAGCAGCAGCAGCTGCGGGTCTCCGAGCAGCGCCGCCGCCGCCGACACCTTACGCCGCGTCCCGCCACTGCGATACGACCACAGGGAAGGCGTCAAGCACTGCGTCGCCCAAACACAGACTAAATCCACCTGTCAAAGTGTTGGCATTCCAGCCATCTTCCAGGACCAAGTTAGATAGCGCGGTTTCAACTTTTGAAAAAATTTACCAAAGTTGAAATGGACGTGTGTGGATCTGGATCCGCCCCAGACATTCCCACTTCCAGACATCCGCACACACGCACACACACGCACACACACGCACCAGATCAAATACCTGCACGCACACTTGGACGCACACGCACGCACATGCGCACACCCACGCACGCACCTGAGCTCCTTGTAGAGCTTGTCGGCGTTGTCCTCCATGAGCAGCGTGCGCAGCAGCGTCTTGACGGCGGCGTCGCGTCGCGCGTCCGAGACGCCCTTGAGCCGCGCGAACAGCGTCAGCGTCTCCCGCACCGTCAGGTACTCAAACATGGCGTCCGTCTGCGGGCAGTACCCCATGCCGCGCCAGATCTGAAGACAAACAAGACAATGCAGGCGTTACCGAACGCCCGGTTGAACGATCACTGCCCGAGAAAAGCCTTTCCTGCAGAACGTACGTGTTTCACGCGACGCGTCCTGTGCTGCTGGCTCACACACGCAGACTGAGAGACGCTGCGCTTTTCCTTCACTTCACGCACGACACCCATTACCCGCCTGTGCACGTGGAACGTCACTTCGGCAATCACGAGTACATGCCAATTCGATGCGCCTGGACACCAGTGCGTCGGGCGGCGCCGGTGCGACGCCCGCCTCACCTGCGTCATGTCGGTGCGGAGACAGCGCCCGCCGATGAAGGCGTCGCCGGAAGTGACCCTCTCCTCGCCCGTCAACATCCGGAACGCCGTCGTCTTGCCGGCGCCGTTCGCGCCGAGCAGTCCGAAACATTCGCCCTCGTCGATGCCGACCGTCAACTGCGGCGAGGAAAACGGCGTCAGGGATTGAGCTTCCCCTCTCCCAGCGAACCCAAGAGTGATGTCAGGGGTGAGTGTTCACTTTGAGGTCTCAAACTGTGAACGGAGAAACATTTGGCCACCTCGGCGCGAGATTTGGGGGCAAAAGGTTTCGGCGCTAGGACCACAAGACCCGTGGACCGCTTTTTGAATCCGCTAGAACCTTTTTCACATGTTCGGCGCGTGCCAAAGCGTGAACAGAACTCACCCTGTCGACGGCGGTCAGCGCCCCGAACTTCTTCGTCACGTCGGCGAGCACGACGACGTTGGTCTTCGGGAGCTGGCTTCGGGGGACCGCGGCGAGGCGCCGCCGCTCCGCCGTCACGTCGGCGTCCTCCCCCGCCGAGGAGATGCCCAGGTACCGCAGGCGCACCGACTCCGGCCCGGAGCTCCCGGTGCTGGCGGCGGCGTCGGGGTCCGCCGGAGGGCGCTGCAGTGGAAACACACAGGTGCTCAGGAGATGCATCTGTTCTCCCTCTCTCCCTCGCTACCTCCCTCCCTCCGTCCATCTGTCCGTTCGTCCATCCATTCATCCATCTGTCTGTCCATCTGTCTGTCCATCTGTCTGTCTGTCCATCCATCTTTCCATCTGTTTGTCCATCTATCCGTCCATCCCCATCCATCCATCCGTCCGTCCGTCCGTCTGTCCCTCCCTCCCTCCCTCCCTCCCTCCATTTATCCACACTGTACCCTGCATTTCAGTAAAAACCCTCCAACCCACCTTCTGTTACGCCTTCCAATCTGCGCACCACCCCACTCTTCGCCTCACCCTTCGCCCCACTATCCACTGTGCCTTGCGCTCTGTGTTGCACACCAAAGCTTCGGCCCGGCCTCGGTCTCATTCTCAGCCTGCTTTCGGCCCTGAATCTCACCCTACCTGTCTGTGTCTCATCTGGGCCCTTGACCCCACCCTCGGCTTCACCCTCCCGCCCGTCCCCTGCCCACCTGCCTCCCCCGCCGGCAGCAGCGCGAGTCCCTCCCGGGCCGGTCCGCGAGCAGCAGCAGGGAGAAGTAGAGCGCGCCGCCCAGCGCGAGCGCCAGCAGGTGCGTGAGGATCCCGCGGCGGTCCAGCCCCTGGGCGTCGCTGCGGGCCAGGCTGAAGGTGAGCAGGCTGGGGTGCGCCCAGCCGCACAAGGCCTCGTCCGCGCACAGCTCTACAGTGGCAAAAGAATCCAGGGGTGAGTGAGGCACGACGAGGTATTTGTGACGTCGCAGCGCAGCATTCATCTGCAGCCTGCTTCACCACCACCCGAAATTCCACAACCCAGCCACTCCATTCTGTGTCTGCTTCGCTTTGACCCATCCTCAACCCCCTCCCTTTGCCGACAGCACTAAACACCGCCTGCCCGTGTCCACATCCATCTTTCATCTTTTTTTTCATCTTTTTTTATCACTACCTCTTCCTCTCTTCTAATTTCGACAAAAATCCCTTTTCTGAACCCGACCCTGCCGCCCTTCAGCTTCCAGCCGACCCGCCTGAGCCCATCGCCTCTCTTCCTGCCGTTGCATGCCACCAGCGCCGTCTCACCTGGACAGCAGTGGCGCACCGAGCTGGAGATGGTCGAGTCGTTGCCCAGCGCCGCCACGGGGCAGAAGGCGTCGTAGAACTCGCGCGGCTCGCACACTGACGCCGACCAGCGTCGCTGCAAACACACCGGGGAAACCGCTTTCGTTGCCCAGCAACACCCAGTTACAGCGCAGTACTGCTGACAGCGAGGGGGGGGGGGGTAACCACGGCCCGTTGGGGGCTTCGAGCCGTCCTGGCCCCTGGACAAATGTATCCCTCCCAAAAACACTGCATCGCAGGTGACATCCAAGCACGCAGCAAGGCGCACATGCCAGAGCCTGTAAAGCTGAAGTTATACTGAGCGCGCCAGCAGCAAAATACGTGTTCAAAGCTCGTACAGAAACACGAGGAAAACCACGAGCAGAAGCAAGGCGTGCTTTTCGACCTAAAGGGGACGCACCTGCGCGATAGTAAACAGCGCGTCGACGAGAGCGTACGGCGGACACAGCAGCAGCCCGGCGAAGTCGACCACCTCCCAGAGCCGAGACTCCGGCACCGCGTCCCGGATCGTGCACGCGATGAGCGCGAACACTCCTGCGGGAGACACACACCAGGGGAAGCCTCAGTTCCAGAGGGAGACGCCAGAGGGGCTGAGGCCCGGGGGCTTACGGTTGCGTGTATTCAATGCGTTAATTGTCATTGCGTCTGCCGCAAGACAACTCACGAGTGCGTATTGCGTTGGCGCGATAGGACGCAACGCGTTGCTTCCGGTCTGGCTGAAACCACGCCAAAGAGCTCGATCGTCAGGAAATGAAGAGATCATGGCTTGCATCGACCCCGGATGAGTTGGCCTGGGAGATTTCTACTCACCAAGCATCATGTGGAGCATCCCCGCCCAGTTGTAGCCGGACGTCGGTGAGGAGAAGCCGCGTGAGAAGAGGTAGGCTGGAGGGAGAACCGCCCACGCGAAGTTCACCAGCACCCAGAACACGAACCTGCGTGCGGAGGCAGTCGGCGTGAGCACAAACACACACGCACACGCACAGACACACAAAATCACAGACACACACACACACAACACACACACACACATGCACACACACAAAGACACACAAACACAACGCACACACACACACACACACACACACACAAAGACACACACACACAGCGCGCACACACACAGAGAACATGCACGCAGCTTCCTGCTCTTGATAGTTCAGTTGCCATTGGCAATTCAGTACCATCTGATACTGGTTTCGTGCGGACGTAAACGAGTATTTGGTGTGTTCGTTTTTGGCGAGCCTTTTCAGCGCACTTCTTTGTGTGTGCGTGTGTTCGTGTGTGTGTGTGCGTGTGTTCGTGTGTGTTTGTGTGTGTGCATGCGTATGCACGTGTGTTTTGTCTGTCTGCCTCTGTGTGTGTGTATGTGTATGTGTATGTGTGTGTATGTCTGTGTATGTGTATGTGTATGTGTGTGTATGTGTGTGTGTGTGTGTGTGCCCTCACACGCCGTTGTGCCCGGTCCCGAAGCTCGTCTCGGCGGCGCTGCTCCACAGCTTCAGCAGCACCACGACGCACAGCGCCATCACCACGAACCGCGCCCAGTCCCACGCCCACTGCGCCGCCCAGTAGGTGGCGCTCGCGACGCCGCTCACGCGCTGCAGCGCCGTCGCGCCTGTCACCCGCTCCCTGCAGTCAAAGAATCTCTCTTCACTGCAAAGCCTGTTTCAGCAGACAAAGTTGATGGTGCACGCTCAAAGTGGAAAACTTCCCTTTGGACACTGGTGTCCACCTCCTTCTCGGGTCCTTTCCACGTCGAAAGTACTGTACTCACCTGATGATGAAGACGAGTGCTGCCCCCACGAGGACGGACAGGCCCAGCACGAGGTACATGAGCACAGCGATGTCGAGGTGGAAGCCATTCCGCGCCGGGTCCCAGTCGAGCACGGCGTCGATCTGCGCGCGCGGCAGCGGCGCGTTTACTGTGACGACGCGCGACGCCGGCGACACGATGGCGTGCAGCAGCATGTTGTCTGGGGAAGAGGGGGAAGGTCAAGCACAGGGACAACGCACACACACACACGCATGCACACGCATGCAGACACGCACACACGCACGCATACCCGCACAAACACGCACGGGTCACACGCACGCACGACCAAACGCACACACACACACGCACGCACTTGACGGAATGTAACACAACGTTTCCTGGAAACACAAGCTTCAATGCAGTGGCTTCCACTTCCACCTACCTGCACTGTTTTCAGTGCTAAATGCGCCACACATGTTCGCTTGCGCATTGCACACAACGCCTGTTCTTGTATTTGACATGGCGCACGCATGCTGCGCGCACCCTGGTTGTATCGTGGCGCTGCCTATGCGCTGCTCACCAATGATGTTGAGGAGGATGGCCGGGGAGTGCAGCGCCTCGTTGTTGTACATCCCGACGATCTGGACCACAGCCGCGTTCTCACTGTCAAAAACACACAAAGCAGACGTTCGTTTTGTCGTCCTCTCTTTTCTCCACTGGTAGACCATTACGCACACGCTTGGGCCTGAACGCTTGATTCGAGCTGTCAGGCCTTTCTTGCTGGTGATGAACACATACAGAACGATCTCAACCATCAGCAAGTGGATGAGCGTGTGTGTGTGCGTGTCGGTGCGTACACGCACAAGTTTCCTCACCTGAATTCCATTCCAAACACGAGATTTTTCTTGTACTTCTGGAAATCCTTGTCTCCTACATCCAGGACGTATTGCGACACATCGGACATGCCGCGCTCCTGCACGTTGACCACGCGCACGCCCAGCGCCTCCATGTCTGTTTCGAAGTGGCGCACCAGCCCCTGGAGCAGCGCGCTTGGAGACGATGACATCACGATGTACGGAACCACGTGGTCCGCGAACGCGTCCTTGGGCGTCAGGGTCAAGGGCGGCGCCTCCGCGTCACCCTGCAACAGATGTCAAGGGACGCGCTGACTTTTGTGACGTTTGACGCTTCTTGCGTTCAAGAGCACACGCTTGTAGAACAACAGTATCGGCAAGGACCAAAAACGTCCCAATCTTGGTTGATGAGCTTGCGCTCGAGGTGACCAATAATGCTCCATCGTGTTCTTCTCACCATTCTCACCATTCTGCCACTTGGCACAGACAGACAGACAGACAGACAGACAGACAGACAGACAGACAGACAGACAGACAGACAGACAGACAGACAGACAGACGCACCATCAGATTCCTCGGGTTGTACCAGACGAGCGCGAGCAGCACGAAGACGACCGGAAACAGCGTCGTCAGCGTCGTGACGAGCCACGCGCGACGGAAGTGCGCGAAGCGTTTCCATAGCAACGCGCACAGCTGCTGCGGCACGTGACGCGCCTCCTTGTCCTCTGAAAGCGAAAACTCATCGCTCAGTTACAAACAGTCATGAGTCGTGCAGGACAGTGCATCAGGTCGGACGTGTTGCAGTTGCGGTTTGGAGGCCTCACAGGAAGCCTTCCAGCTCCGTGTTGCCTTCGTTTACCCCTTGACCCTGCAATCCCCACAGAATCGCTGCACCTCATTTCTATTCTCGTTGCGTGTGAGTGCAAGTTCCCGGGTACGAATGTGGTTCAGAGTCCCAAAGGGTCCACCCAATTACCTCCGGGAAAGCATCCTTTGTTTTCTCCATCAAATGATATTTATCTGAGGAGAAGTTGCACCCGAAACGGAGTCGGCCTGCTTGACAGGGTCCAGGTCAGACCCAGGAGTTCCCCCTCCTCCAGCGCCGCGCACCTGTGTTTCCGAGCAGCGGCGCGTCCTGGTCCCCGGCGGCGTCTGCAGCGGCGTCCGCGTCCCCCAGGAGCCGCTCCTCCCCGTCCGCGCCGTGCTCCATCGCGACCCTGCGGCAGCAAGGAGGGACTGGCTTGGAGCAAGAAACCACCTGAACATTCTCCCAGACGTCCAAATCGTAGTTATCTTGCCTTGATAACACGCAAACCTTCGGGTCGGGGTCACAATTCTGTTTGTGGGACGGTTACAAAACCATCCAGTTGTTGGAATCAGGAGACAGACGTTTCGCGCAATTCTGCCCGTTCAGGACGATTACACGCTGAAATGATCCTTTCCGGATCCCTCTGAACCCGCCAGCGAGCCTGGCACGTACTTGAGGAAGACTTCCTCCAGCGTGGTGGCGGCCATGCCCCACGCCTCGACGCCCAGCTCGACGCGCCGCTCCTCCAGCGCCGTCAGCAGCGCCGGGAACTGCGCCGCCGCGTCGCGACGCAGCGTGAACGTCGCCTCGGCGCCCGCCGTCGCCAGGAGACGCGCGTCAGGCACGTGCGTCTGGATCAGCGCCGTCGTGGCGTCCAGGCTGAACACGTCCGGGGTCCTGACGAGCGTCAAGTGGTACCCGACCGCTGCGGGGGAAACACTCCTGAGGTCAATGGTCAGGGTAATGCGAGGCAACACGGGTGCAGTTCACGCACGGGGGGGGGGCACTGTCTATTCTACACTGTGGCCTGGTCCTGAACCTGTTCACTTGAATTGTGGCTCGACGCTTGACACGTCCAACCACGGACCTTGCCTGATCGAGGTCATTTTTCGGTGCAAACTCCAATTTTGAACATTTTGAAAACGCAAAGAGGAAAATGTTGTGCGCCTGAGGCGCTTCATCTGGAGGAAAATGGTTGTAGAACTCAGGATCCTGGAACGCTGTTGGACCCAGCCATGAATGCTTGAGCCAACATCTTGACCAGCCTGAAGGACGCAGGTGCCCCAGGTCCACTCACAGTATTTGTTCTTGAGGAAGAGCGGACTCCCGTAGCAGCGGACCGTCCCGTCCGCCATGATGGCGATGCGGTCCGCGATGGCCTCGGCCTCCTCCATGCTGTGGGTGGAGAGCAGCACGGTGCGCCCCGCCCGCACGCCCCGCAGCAGCGCCCACGTCTCCCGCCGCGCGGACGGGTCCAGCCCCGTCGTCGGCTCGTCCAGGATCAGGAACTGCGCGTGGACACAGGGGAAAGAGTCAAAACCTGCGGGGACAAGGTGGGGGGTCAAAGTGCAGCTGCGCAGTACGTGATAACAGCCAGAGACCTTCATCCTGAAACTACGCCTGCAGGTCATTGAGTCAGTGAGTCTGTCTGTCTGCTGGCTCTCTTCTCTCTCTGTCTATCTCTGCCTCTCTGTCTGTCTCTGTTTTTCTGTGACTCTGTTTCTCTGTGTCTCTCTTGAACGTAAGACCACGTGGACCTGCCACGTGACTGACCTTGGAGTCGCCGACGAGCGCGATGGCGACGGAGAGTTTGCGTCGCGCGCCGCCGGAGAGGAGCCTCGCGCTCGTCCTGCGGTCCGAGACGAGGCCGAGCGCCTCGAGCAGCTCCCCCTGGCGGGAGCGCGCCGCGTCAGGGGCCACGCCCTTCAACTGCGGGACGAGAAGCGAAGTACGTGCACGCACGGATCTGGAGAACTCTGGAGGCCCTGGAGGCCGGCCCTCTGGGCTGCTGAAACATGTTTGTCCGCCTCGGATTTGGCACAGGGTGGATCGGTCCCTGACTGTACCATGGGCGTCCAGTGGGTCCGGGAGGGGTGCACCCAAGGGCCTGGGTGGTGCAGGGACGTGGGCAAACTTGGGAAAAGAAATAGAAACATGCCAGACCAGCCGATGCCACGAGTTAAAAATTCATGTGTGTATGTGTGTGTGTGTGTGTGTGTGTGTGTGTGAGTGTGCGTGTGCGTGTGTCTGCAGATTCCATACCTGGCTGTAGAAGTCGAGATGCTCCTCGACTGTGAGCAGATCGAAGAGACAGTCGAACTGCGGACAGATCCCCAGGGATCGCTTCACGCGCCCCAGCTCCTTCACGACGCTGTACTGCCCCACCCACGCCTCCCCGTGCGTCGGCGTCGACAGACCTGCAGCGCAATCAGTCAACCAACCAATCAACCAGTCAGTCAGCCAATCCCCTGTTCAATCTCCTAGGTACGAACCCACAATTTAGTGAGGAGGTACAGACCGTTGTTTTCAGGAACAGGAAACCGTGCATGGAGGTCAAAGTTCGTGATCAAGGGACGCACCATCGAAGCTCACGTAGGAGGTACGTACCGACGATGATGTTCATGGTGGACGTCTTGCCAGCGCCGTTCTGCCCGAGCAGCGCCGTGATCTGGTCCGTGTTGACGTCGAGTGAGACGCCGCGAACAGCGACGCGCCGCGTCCCGCCGCCCGCGTACTCCTGCCGAGACACCCAGTGTGCGTGTGTGTGCTTGTGTGCGTGTGTGCGTGTCTGGGTGAATCTTGCTGAGCTTCACAGACAGACAGACAGACAGACAAACAGACAGACAGACAGACAGACAGACAGACAGACAGACAGACAGACAGACAGACAGACAAGGACAAATTCTCTCCCTGCGATCCGTGCAAGTTTTTTTCAGTCACTGTAAAACTGTGGGCTCAGATGGGGCTTCAGACAGTGTCATGTTCACACCCCCCCCCCTTGAGCAGTTGGACCAATTGGGCTGAGCGTGAGGGCGTTACCTTGACCCACCGGGTTGGGCGTTGCCCAAACCCGCCGGGCGTTGGCGTTACCTTGGTAACGTTGCGGAGCCTGATCCCGGGGATGGCGTCATCTGGCGGAGCCTCGAAGCACTGCGAGGCGGGCGGCGCGGCGGCGCTCAGGGGCTCCGACTCCTCCGATAGCGTCCGCTTCCGCTGGGGACGAGACGAGTAGGTTTTGACATTGGACAATTGGGCAGTGTTGATACAGATAAACAAAAGAGGTTGTCACACATTCATCACACATCAAGCAAAACAACGCACGAGTGTGTAAATGAAAATGTCGTGGCAGGCACCTCTGGGTCCACCTTTGCGAGCTGGGTACACTCCTGAGTCCACCCTGCCACCCCTGGGGTACACTCCTGAATCCACCCTGCCACCCCTGGGGTACACCGCTGAATCCACCCTGCCACCCCTGGGATACACCGCTGAATCCACCGTGCCACCCATGGGGTACACTCCTGAATCCACCCTGCCATCCCTTGCTCCTGAATCCACGCTGCCACCCCTGGAGTGCACCGCAAAGGCCCTGCCACCTCCGGTACCCACCTTGCAGGGGAAGTTCCAGGGCCTGGGGACGCCGTAGCGCCCCGGGTACAGCGCGTCCAGGTAGTAGGCGAGGGCGGCGTACAACGCCGTGTCGAGCAGCAGGACGAGCAGCAGATAGCCGAGAGCGATGTCGTCCTCCTTCGGCGACGAGAAGAGACGCGACCACGTCAGCCCGCCACCTGGTGGACACGAAGAGTGAAGCAGTCTATTCCAGTGCAAAGAACCAAATAAGATCCACTATCTTTCAGGAATTCTGGCTGCTGACCTGGACGCAAATGCGAAACTCGTTGAAGGAATTGACCACCGGTCGGAAGCGTGTCCATAACTTGGTTTGGAGATCGACCTTCGAAAGGGTTCAGTGTCCACTTTTTTGACGTGTGGAAACACGTGCGGTTGTGACTCAAACTTGAGAAGCTTGTTTGTTTCTCGGGAACCGTGAAAAAGAACCCTTATCGCCCCTCTCCTTCGGGATCCACCTTTGGGTTCCAGGGTGGCTGGGCCTCCTGGATCCCTCGCCAGGATCTTCATTTTGTGGTGAGTCCCCTGGCTCCACCCCGGGTCCTCACCGTCGTAACTGTCCCAGTTGAAGACGGTGTTGATGGCGCGCATCAGAGACAGGTTGTGCAGCAGGAAGAGCGGCGCGTAGCTCGACGGCGGCGACCCCTGCAGGACCCGCGCCTCCAGGAACTGCACCAGGAAGAGGCTCAGCGTGAAGCACGTCACCGCCACCGTCGACGCGCGACCCGCTGCAACGACACAGGAACGCTCGTTTCAATGTGTTTTGCCGTTTGCTTGCGAGTGTTCGTAGCCTGCTGTACCCGTTTCTTCAAAGGGTGAGCAAAATTGTTTCAGGTCTTATGGGAACGCCAGAGTGGGTTCATGATTTCCTAGCAAGGGGGTCCGACCTTCAGTGTATTCAACATGAAACGGGGCTCCAACTTTGGGTTGACCCCTTGGGGATCTCAAGTACAAACCAGATTTCTGGTCACACTGACACAAACTCAAGCCCAAATGTGTTGAGCGTCCTGTCTACCTTTGGAGCAGGGCGCCGTCACAGCGAATGTGAACGTGATGGTCGTGACGCTGTAGACGAGGAAGAAGACGAACAGCAGGGTGCCGTCGCAGTGCGGCAGTATGGCGCCACTGCGCGGGAAGCGGTACTTGGCGACACCGACGAGCAGACCGGAAGTGACCGTGAAGATGAGCAGGTACTTGATGCACCAGGACGTCCAGTGCAGCGCCGGCCGCAGACCCATCATCTGCATGTACGCCTGTGGAGGAACCGGGCGCACAATGGGTGAGTCACGCATTGTATTTTTGACCTTGTGGTTCCTGTGTCAGCTGATGTGATGCCCTTTTGCGGGTTGCACCCATTCTTAGCCACACCTCAAATACCACCGACGCTTGATTTCTCAATCAACCTGGTGCCACCTATTCCAAGCCTGAAGTCACCCAGTTCACCCTGACCCCTCCTCTCACGCACCGCCCACTCCCTCCCTCCCTCCCTCCCTCCCTCCCTCCCCTCCCTCCCTCACCTCCCTCCCTCCCTCCCTCCCTCCCTCCCTCCCTCCC
>JAAUXT010012397.1_pt1 | contig 29369 bp, 32 predicted proteins | sample 7278171 | NCBI WGS metagenome assembly JAAUXT01 (sample SAMN14350112, study PRJNA611818) | marine sediment metagenome | isolation source: surface marine sediment (1.8m) | place: French Polynesia: Moorea | collected 2018-08
AGTTTTGCATCTGGTTGCTAGGGAGGTTGCCATGGAGATTCCATTTTTCAAAATTTGAAATGTGGATTCAAAGACCTTTCCAATGAGCCCTAGATCAAGTCTGTACCTTCTGCAGTTGCTGAGATAGGCTACCAATAGCCCTCCATGGGGGGGGATGTGACGTGACAGGGACATCTGCCCCAAAGTGGCATGTATACAAAAAAAAATTTTGGCACACCGCTAAGTGGTCTTCCCTAAAGGGACATCGCACAATCAGCATGTGCTGCACTGGTGTTCATGCAGCTATGGTAGCTCCAGTGCAACCACTTTTTGAGTGTGCAAAGCTATATACACTCTCACTTCGTCTCACACACGGGTGGATACGGGTACCTTTTGCCCCTGTGGTCAAACCTGTATCATTGTACTTTGGCTTTTAGGCTTGACGCGCAGACGCACAGAAGGAAGTGCACACAAGTATACAATAAAAATAATTTGTCGGCGAGATTGAAACATACAACTTCTGTTCAGTTTACACACGTACTTCAGTTTATTTGCGGATAAGTTGGACGCATTGCCATGACAAAATCTGCCACACTTGAATTGCAATCACGATCACTTCAAGCAAGCACAGTTTTTCACATTTTGTTCATTGCATTTGTTAGTTGCACGTTTGATTGTACATGTACAGGTTAAAACTGCAAAATTGCAGGCGAAAGTATTCAAAATAGAATGACACAACCACCGTCTGTTTCGCCCAGTGGCCCATTTGGCCTTGCAAAATACAAAAAAAGAACAACCCCAAAAACATATTTGGTAAACAAATTACAAAAACAAATGTGAAAAAATTCACAGACCAAATCTTGGGGCAAGCAAATCGTTGCTGAGACTTTGTTTCTTCGCAAAAGGGTCAAACTGCAAAGGCGGCCAAGATAGACACAACCAAGAACAAAAAGTGTTGATTTGGTCAACTTCATGATCTTCAGAATCACGCAACTTCATTTTGACGCGCCACGTTCAGCAAACAAGAAGGCAAATTCAATCGGAGCAACATGCACGCAGAGACACCGATTGAGCGCGGAGAACAACACAACCGTTGGACATTCGTTGTGGAGAGAAATGACGAACGAGTTTGCGGCATGTACATAAGTCAAGAAATGACCAAGGCTCAGAAACTGGTCAGTGAATCGTCAAAACCGAACAGGTCTTGACGACTGACAGCTTTTTCACCAGCAAGGACATTCAATGCCATCTGAAAATCCGTTGGAAAGGGCAAGCGACATTCTTTCTCAACCCTGCAGTTTTCACCAAAATAATCTGGAATGCAGAACCCGTGCATCCGACCCTCAATGCAGATCTAACGAGCCCTTGTTGTTGCTCAGATGGTTTTGCATGATGTTCATTTTGGGGGCGGGGGCAAGAATTCCAAAGTATTCAATGCAAGAGAACGTCATGACAATGCAAGCCAGCTGCATTTCACTGTTCTGTTCATACAAATCCCAGGGATCCGTTGCACTCGGCAGAGATCAATCGTTTTTTTCTGCACGTTCACAGTTGTCCATGCAGACGGTCACACCCAAGTTCCACTCAAATTCTCTCAAACTTTTCTCCTGAAAGATTTCTTTCGTTCTAATGTTTTACAATTACACTGGAAACATTTTCAACAAGTAATCAGACCAAATAGCGCGCGATCTCTGGTGCCTGTGACACTCGACATCTTCTGTGTTGACATTTGTTTGCTCGGTCAAACAAGAGAAGCAGTGCTCAAGGCAACACCAGTTCACCACCAGGTGCTCTGCCCCAAACGAACATCGCACAATTACGAAAAGCAGCAAATATCATTGGTGGTTCTCCGATATTTGCTCACGAACTTTACTGTACACGAGTACTATCCGCCACCCTCCCTCATCAGGGGAAAACCATCTAAATTTGTGAAAAGTCAAAATGTGAGCTATTTTGTTGGTCTACCCCTGGACCAGCCAAATGTCAATACAGAGGACAACACCAAGTACAGCGCCTCAAGCTGTCGGGATCGCGCTTCAAAACCGAGACACTCTAATTTTGTTAAATACGCTCAAAGCAGATAGCAGTATAAACTTCTTGCAGGATAATGGCCCTGATATCACCCAAATTAATAGATCATGTCAGGTTCCCCACTGACCGGGCGGTCGTAGTCGCTTCCCCCACTGATGGGTCTATCGCTGACTGCGCTGACTGGCCGGTCACTGCCCTCACCCACTTCAGTCACCTCACTCACTCCACTCAGAGGTCGATCATACTGATCGCTGACTGGCCTCGCATTTTCATAATCATTCTCCACAAGACTACTCCTGGGTCTGCTCCCATTGTCCCCACCATCGTACACCTTGTCCTGATTCACGTAATCGTGAGTGCTGACTGGACGTTCGTCGTACTCTTCGGCGAACTTGGTGTTGTCGTCGTACATCACGTGTTTCGAGGATCTTTCGCTGACGGGTCGCTTTATGTCGTCGTAGTCGACGCTGTCGACGCGGTCCGACTTCCGTTTGGAGCGCCGCCTCCGCCGAATCGCTGCGCGAGGAAAGGGATATCACACGATTCAGAGTGCGTTAATTTGTTGCACGCAATGACGACGAGAAAAAAGTGATCGAAAAGTTCACTGTGTCTTGTAAAGAGAACAACGTCAATTTTGAAAACATTTTGCGACAAGTTTATGAGTTTGGGGTGTCAGATAATTTCACCGTCTTGTCAGCTCAATTTCGGGAGGCAATCAAGATGCAACTTGTCTTGGAAAGTATTCAAACAAACTTGAATTTTGACCAAAGCACGAATGATTCAATTGTCCCAGGCCTTGGAAGGGCACGCTTTTTTGTGTCCAAACAACTTGCAGGCAGGAAGACTCCAAACTTCACAATGGCCGGGGAAGAGAAAGGGCTTTCACACCAATGTGTCCACGTGCACCTGACGTTTTGAACAGTGACAAATTTGGTCAGAACGCACAACACATTCTCTTTCTAAAACACAGTAAGTTCAAAAGTGACTCAGATAGGTGTGGAAACATTTTTGACGTGCAACAAGCCGCACAACTGAAATTAGTGAACACCCATTCCTCATGTTTAGTTCATTGTCACTTGGCAGGTAGGTCTCTTTACAGTTTTTAGTACAAAGATGTTTTGGCTAGAATTCAGTTTGATTCAAAGGTTAAACTGAAGGTACAACGGTCTCATTCATTGGTTTGCACATGTGGAGTGTTCTAGATCTAGCAGATCCCAGAATGACACTATTTGCAGAGAATAACTCTGTAAGGCCTTCAGGCACCCCCTCCCAGGGCGGCCTGCAAGACCCTTTTTTGAGTGAAGTTTGGAGCACTTTCTAGCAGGTTGCTGAAGGACGATTGGAATCCTTTTTTTGCTTGTTTTACAAACCAAAGGAGACAATTGCCTCAAAGCGAACACGTTTGCTGAACAATGAAACAAAACAAAAATTTCGACTCGTTTTTTTGTGGATGGCCATCCTGGATCAACCAGCTAAAGTGAGTGCATCGGTTCTTTTTTGGGGGCAAAAAGGAAAAGAAAAATTTGTTGAGTGACCCACAACACGAAGTTGGAGACGCAGTTTGAAATCATCACAAAACATTCATGGGGACAAAATTCATCGCCAAAGACAAAAAGACAAAATGCAGTTGAATTCGAGTCGCGGCGTTTGTGCCAGATGCTTGCATGAAACTGGAACATTGCAAGAACCCAACACTTTCACGTGTGTGAACAAAACTGCAAACATTGTCCAGCTGAGACAGCATCGTGTTCGGCAAACACGCCAAAAACATCCACACAAAGTGACTTTTCTGGGACAAAATTAATCTTCATAGTCTTCATAGTCTTTACCGCCGACGTCGCGGTCCTTGAGGCAGATCTGGGTGCAGATGGCGGTGAAGACCATCCCGAGGAAGATGCCTCCGATCGCCGACGCGACGACCGCCACGATCCACGAGGTGCTCACTGGGAACGAGAAGAATTAAGCTGTTGGCACGACACGAGAAGACAGGGTTCTCACGCTGTACCAAAATGGTTCCTGCGAAATTACACAATGAATTGGTGAGATCTTTGGTCACGAAAAGAGGAACCGTTTTTGGAAGGTGAGAACCCATTTCTCTGTGATGCGAGCACAGTACATGTTTTACAATATCAGAGTTGCAAAACACTGGATGGAGCGCTTGTTCGATGAGCGAACACGTGTGAGCTTTTTTCTTTGGCAAGGTCCAGTGCGAAGAAAAACCAGGTGGCAAACTCGTTGATTTCTCTGTTCCCGTGGATCAGTGCGGCAGTGAATTGCCGTGGACTGTTGAACAGGCTCAGAAACAACCACGAAGACACACGGACACTCAGCGATGGTGTTGCAGTCAAATGACCTGGACCCGCCTCGAATGGGTACAAGACATTTTTGAATCTGCGATCGTCTGTGTGAGAAGGTACCCTGACGTGACTTCAGGTACACGGGGTCAGAAGTTACTTTGGTTCCTTCCCACACGGACAACTTGGTTCCTTTTCACACTCCGGCCGAAAACGCACACGATCTTGACGGAAACACACGTACCACCGTCATCTTCACTCTTGCATCCCTTCGACGAACCTCCTCCTCCAACATTTGATCCAGCATCTGTAGCACAGAAAAAACTGTTGATCGAGAAAATCATGTGTCGCACTCAAGAATCCAGGCAAGCAACAGTGCGTGGTCAGTCTTGACCTCAGGATGGAAGAAAAACCGCTGAAGCACATGCAGGTTTGACACAAAAATTTCCAACGTTTTCCGTACTTTTTCATGCAGTCCAGCCTTGCGGTTCAAAGTTCGAATGGAACTGACTTTCGACTCACCGGTCTCGACACAGTGCGGAGGGGGGTTGTTCCACTCTCCTTCGGGCATACAAACGGCAGCGGCGGTCCCCACGAGTTTGTATCCAGGGTCGCAGCCGTAGGTAGCGACGTTCAGGCACGCGTACAGGCGGTTCGGACTGTAGTCAGGACGACGGCTGTTGTGAGGCTCCGCCTGCTCTGCACATGTCACCTCTGAGAAAGAAAATTTGAGCCTTTTCCTGAAGAATCTTCGTAATCAAGGTGGCATTGCTGCAAAGGAGACGTGGTGTCTGAAGTCTGCTGTGGTTGGCAGGTTTGTTCGGAACTCACGTTTGCAGTCGGGGAGCTCGGTCCATGTGAAGTTGTCCTGACACGTGATTTCACCGCCCCCCTCATAGCAGAAGTCGCAGATGTAGCTGATCTTGTCTCCCGGCAGGTACGGCCCGCCGTTCTCAGGCACGCGCTTTGACCAGGACACCTCCCCCGGGCTCGGACATGTCGTCTTCACTGCAGGCGCAGGGAAAAGAGAGAATGGCGGTCAGGCACCCTGCCATCTCACATGAGGAGAATTGAACGAGCGGACAATCGTGGTCCCCAGCAACCACACAGCCAAATAGGAAGAGTGACAAAATTTGAATGTCAGTGCCACCGGTTTGGCAATTTTGAGCACGTCTACAGGCGAAGGACCGGACGGATTGAAGTCCTCCCCGCATGACTTTCTACTGTCAACAATGTCGACTCTGCTTGCCAATTCAGTGTCACACGAAATCATCAATGGTTTTCTGAAAGTTTCTTGCATCGTCGGAGGTGGTACTGATTGACAAAGACACGAAGAAACAAACAGCACTGACCGACGGGGCAGGTGGTGTTGAAGACTCGCCACGGCACCCCGCTCGCACACTGCGGCTCGAGCGGGCGCTGCTCGAAAGAAATCCAGCGAAAATTGCCGCCGTTGAGCCAGCACAGGCTGCATGAAGAAAAGAGAAAGTCAGCCTCAATGGAAAATGGCTTCTCGGCAGGTGGCCTCTTTCAGCTGAAGAGAACATGTCGACCAAACTGAGACCAAGCTCACACAATCTCATCTCCTGGTTCATGCTTCAGGACATCAACGAGTGACACGTGCTGATCTGATCGAGCCTGAATCTTGAGAAGGAACGACCCGAGTGCGCAGATCTATTTCCGTTGCTCTGATCCGGGTCTCCTGGGCACGACGTGCTGCAGCCTGCAGAAAGAAGTGTCTCACCTGTCGACTTCGCAGTCGAGCGGGTTGCCTCCCACCGTGATGTCGATGGCTCTGAGCGGCCCCGAGAAGACCGTCTCCGGGATCGTCGTCAGCTTGTTGTTGTACAGCCACAACTGCGGACAGAAGCGACGCATCGAACGAGTTCATACTCGTCACGCGAGCGCAAGGCAAAACCAACTCGGGAAGGAACAAGGACAAGGATCGTTCGAGGTCAACCTTACTCACAAATGGCGTCTACTTCAAGGTCCCTGTCTTTCTGCTTGCTTCAACCATTTGAGCGCCACGTCACACAATTACAAATGAAGACAATTGCAGCGGGGGCATGCAGTGTGAGCTGCAGGGGATTTGGGTCGTCACCGCAGAAACTCTCTGCTCCCTGGGCGACACACACACCTGGTTGAGTTTGTCGAGGCCGCGGAAGGCGTCGTAGCGGAGCTCGGTGATCTGGTTGTCGTCCAGGTCGAGCACGCGCAGGTTGGTGAGGCCGCTGAGGATGCCGCCCGGGATGTACGTCAGGTTGTTGGTGTGCACCGCGAGGCGCTCCAGCGACGTCAGCCCCCGGAACATGCCGAACCTGAAACATCATCCGACACGTGGTACGTCAGCGAAGTAGCACAATAGTGAGAGGAAAAACTCGACTACAATCTTCTGGGATAGCGAGGAAGCTGGAATCAACAAGACAAGACCGCGTCAAACGAGGAATTGCATCTAGGTCTGCTCCGACTTTGAGCGACCTAGACAACTTCGTGAAGACTGGGCCCACATTGCCTTTTCATTGGCAACTGCAGTACGAGTACACAAAAAGAGCAGCTCATGAAGGAGCACATGTTTTGTTGTGTTTCAGACTTTTTACAGACATTGAAACCACCAGTCAATTCAACCATAACAGGGCCGAAAGTCCAGCAAAGGACTGTGTGCAGGGAACGGGCGTCTCTGCGTGAGCAATTGTGCCATCTTGTTGAAATAAAATGCAAAATTTCGGTGTTATGCGTCATGCGCATATATTCAAAACGACGGAAACAGGTCACGCATGTAGAACAGAGTCTATCATGTTGAATGGATCCCTGACTTACACAAATTTTTGAATCATAGCCTTCAAGGAAGAAGTGCTCTTCATATTTCGGTGCAAAAAGTACCAGCAAGTCGTTTCCCCACGGTCTCGCCCATTTCTGGGCAATCCATGGTTCTGAACACCTCCATGGCGGTGGCTGCGTCTGTTTCACGTCCCTGGATCCGTCCTCAGCCCCTGGATCCGTCCTCAGCCCCTGGATCCGTCCTCAGCCCCTGGATCCATCCTCAGCCCCTGGATCTGTCCTCAGCCCCTGGATCCATCCTCAGCCCCTGGATCCATCCTCAGCCCCTGGATCCGTCCTCAGCCCCTGGATCCATCCTCAGCCCCTGGATCCATCCTCAGCCCCTGGATCCGTCCTCAGCCCCTGGATCCGTCCTCAGCCCCTGGATCCGTCCTCAGCCCCTGGATCCGTCCTCAGCCCCTGGATCTATCCTCAGCCCCTGATCCCTTCTCGGCGCGTGTACCTGAGATCCGTGAGCCTGTTGGAGTCGAGCCAGAGCTCCTTGAGGCTCCGCAGGCCGCTGAAGCAGCGGTCATCGATGACGCGGATCTGGTTGTTGGTGAGTGTCAACACCTCTAGAGACTCCATTCCTGCAAGAGAACAAAATATATCCACAGTGACTTTTTTTCCTCATCTCAGTGAAAGGCGTTTTGCCGTTGTGGAGACACGAGCACAAGTCTGTTGTGTGATCAAACGTGCGCACGTACGAACGCGAGGTGCACACACAAGTTGACGTGATTGAATCACATTTTGCGGTTGGTCAATTTTAATTATCTCTCCGGGTTGCTCAAAAAATTGCCCGAACGGGCAAACCGACTTCAAATCGCCTGCAAACTTGTGTCGTCTTACCTGAGAAATAGCCCTCTCGAATCTCAGTGAGCTGGTTGCCCCACAGGTTGAGATCGCGCAGCGAGACGAGATCGGAGAAAGCTTCTCGGTCGATCTGGTTGATGCGGTTGGCTGAGAAGCTGACGGACTTCGTCAGATCCCGCAGACCCTCAAAAACGCCTTTTTCCAGCCGCTGGATCTGGTTGCCGTTCAGCCACAGCTCGTCCAGACTCCCCATGCCCTGCACGACAAACAGACGTTCAGCTACACAAACGAGCCAATCAGGAACAACCCCCACCCCCAACTTCTTCAGTGGTGGCACCAAGGAACAAACCAACAAGCTAAGTGAGCTTGGGGTCCCCCTTCAGTCAGACAAACACAACTCCGTTGTCAACCCTTCCCTCCCTGTGCTAGTTGTTCTGTGACCGATTTGTACTTATCGAAAGCACTCCTGTGAAGTTGCTCTCCATTCAGCTTTATTTGTAGTACCTGTGTTCTATGGGATTCTTCCACACGGTTTGTGACAATGGGCAAGAGAGGCAATACTCCTCTCTCCTGACACAGGTGCCGCTGAGACGGTTCCAGCCGACAGACCATGCATGAGCCTGACGCCAGGACTGTAGGGCTGCCACATTACATCAGATCGTCTGGAGCGACAGCCTGTAGGCTTGCACATCTTCATTCCAAAGTCTTCGATTTGGTGCACAACTTTGCCACCACCAGAAGCCATGCCAGTGAGTGACCTCAAACAAGGGGGGCCGGTGGGACTTCAGCTTGAGAAACTTGGTGACCTCTGACCTCAAGCAGACCCAGGAGACGAGCGCTGGGCCCGGATCGCCTTGACACAAACAATTATTGGTCCTCTGAAGTTGCATCAAGCTGAAGGTGGGCCTCTCCTGAACCGCCAAAAAATTAACTTCCCAAATCTTGAGCCTCCGAGGCCGAGACTCCTCACCGACGCCGGATCATCGATTCAGCGGAGATGACCCCAAAGCCAGAGAGTGGACGCATGCGTGGAAGGAGAATAATTCTAAGTCCATCATTCTTTTTGTTCAACAGGTCCACATTTGTAGCTTTCGACAAGTCAAAAGCAATTGACCATTGAGTGAGTTTGCATGTTCATGTACATGTTTACCTCTCTGAAACGTTGAACATTTTACATGCCTCGTGAGGCAAACGCAACCCAAGGTAAAAATGGACTTGTTTGGGATGAGGGAGCCCGCGGGCTCGTCGTGGAACGACAAGCGAATCTCTCTTGGAATGGCGTTTGTGTGTCACTCAGAGGAATGTTCTGACTAGTTCTCGTGGCCCTGTTATGGCAGTTTAAGCCTTTGGTCGCCATTGAGGATTTGCCATGCGCGAGCAAATCTCTACATGCTCTGGTTCTGACATGTATGGGCTGCATAGAAAGCAGAAAAAGCACACAGTGTTCAGTGAATGATCAGTCAGTGCAGAGACACGAAGAACCAAATCATGACGGTGCTGAACATTTTGTGACTTTGTACAGTGCTTGCCATTGCCATAACGTGTCAACCCGACGGTACTTTGAACAGGTTCATCTGTTCCACTGAAGCTCAAATATCAGATCATAGTCATGGATTGGAAGAAATTGTGTGCACCCACTCTCGCCGTCTCTGTACGAGTGCTACTTCATTCTCCTTGCATGGTTATGATCGTGTTTTCTCTTTGGATCATACAGATTGCCCTTGGCGGTTGGCGCACCCACCCCATTCCTTGGGAAAACTTAGGTTCTTCCGTAATCATTTACACCCTTCGAAAATCTGTCCCACCAGCTAAAGAATAGATTTTGTAACCTTGTGGGTCTGATAAATCTTTGATTTTCTCTACCGACCGCTTGCCACAACCACAGTGATCCTTGCAAAGGAATAGGACCTTCCGTATTCTTGTCGCCATCCATCGGCCAACAAAAGTGTCATCCTCACCAACCAGCCTGTTCCCAACTCCACTTTTCTCGCCACCCAAGCGCACCTGTTTAGCAACACGTCCGCTCCTTTTCCGACGTGCCTCAATTGCCAGATCGGTGAAACCAGTTGCTCACTTATGTTACAAATAACGTGTGCGACGTCGTGCCTTATCATGGTCAGAATCGTCGAGACTGTAGTCGAGATGATTTCCATGATAATGTACGATGTCAAACATGTTATTTGACGTATACCACGACAAAAGGCTTGACTATGTTGTCGGTCGTGCAATTACTGACGGATAACGGACGCAGGAAACAAAAGAAAACCCGTACCTTAACAACACACAGTGGTATACCATTGGCTTTCAGTGCAAACTTTGGTGATCTTGTGCCACCGATCTGACAATTGGGACACCGCATACATGTGAGGATTTCACGGCCTTGCTGAACCTCCGTACTGACTGACCCTGAACGCGCCGGGCTCCAGGAAGGTGATGCGGTTGTTGTGCAGCCCGAGGAAGGTGACCTGTGTGAGGCGGAAGAAGGAGCCGGCCGTCACCGCCGTCAGGCTGTTGTTGTTCAGGTACACCTGCAGCGAGGCAACCAAACAATGAAACCCTGCAACGCGGAGGTTTCAGGGATGGATTTTGGGAACCAAACTGCGTGCACGTGAACATTTAAAGTGAAGATGACAGCTCTCTGAGGGTTGGGTGAAGATGTGAAAAAAACTTTTTCTGAGTGAGAAAGCTTTGGCGGTCCTTTGACAATCAAGAAGGTGACAAACCCCAATGGCATCGTCAGGTATGTCGGTGGGGATGGTCCTCAGGTTGGCCTCGGTTCGGTAGAACCACTGGTCCACGTACTCGTCCCTGCACAGTGCGGTCGGCAGCAGCAGCAGCGCGGTCAACAGGACTGCAGATAAACACACAATGCCAGGTGACTTCACATCATTTGGTGAGGGAAAGGGAAGCGCATTTCTTTTCACTCAAGCCAGTTTGAATGCAAAATTTCAAGCGGGTGAAGAGACATCAACCCTCGCAGCACACCAACACATTTGGCACCCAGCTATTCCCCTCCCAAACACAGTGAGACACCGAATACATGTGACTCTTTGTCATGTCTTTGAAGTAAAGATTAATCCTTTTGTAAGTTCTAAAGTTTGCCATGAAAGGCAATGATTGTGCCGCGTCGTCTGCGGTGTTGAATCGCGAAGCAGTCAAAATGCGGCGCTTGTTCTGTGAGTGATTTGTGTTTTGTATTTGGATGCTACAGGAAAGCTAAAGTGACACAAACACCTGTAAAGTCGTCTGTGTGCTGTTTATGTACGGACAAAAACAAAAGTGGATTGCAAGCGTCGCAGAGTAAAATTCTCAAGAAATGATCAAGAATCGTGTTTGCGTTCTCAGCGTGTTCGTACAAAACGGGAACAAACCCCACGACAACAAAAATGTCTTGAGTGAATTTATGTTGGATCAGCTCGGGAGAATTGTTGATCCAAGAGAGTGAGACAGTTTCAGGCATTTCTACTGTTCATTGAACCATTTGGACTCGTGAGGCTTTGCTTCTGTTGAAAAGAAATGAACTTTTTTGGGGCCTCACAAACAGAAAGGAAGTTTATCAGGTTTTTTCTTTTGACAAACGACCAAATGTTCAGACGAAGTTAAGTTTCGTCATGACTGGCCATGTTGTGTGACGCGAGCCGAAAGACGCAAGGCAACACTTGCATCCAACGCAACCCAAAGTTGGGGAACTGTCGCGTCTGTAGGTCTGGCTCGAGACTCACAAATCCGCTACAGATCCCCCACGAAATTGTCATCAGCGCAAACTCGCCAAGAAAACAAAGTGGTGACTGTTTCCTTTTCATGGATGTTCACTTCTCGGTAAATTAGTCTCAGTTGTGTTGAGCGGCACACCTGCCGCGTCGACTGATCAGCGCGACTCACCTGTTCCGAGAGCCGAGCATCCCGAGAGCTCCATTCTGATGGTGTTCCTCCCACCAGAACCGAAGTTCCGCCGCCTGCAGTCCCACAATGCTCCGGAGTCGTCCCTTTCTCCCAAATTCCTGGTTTGGCTTTCTCTTCACCACCAAGAGACGGACAAAACTGAGGCTTTGTCCTGCACGCATCAACTCACGGAGAGGTGCGTAGCCGGTGATTGTGCCGTACAGCAGGCACTGAAGGCAACTAGACTGTGACAATCACCAACCCATGATTTCATCCCACCGAAGAAATCGGCTCGAAACGAGTGGGTTTCGATTGTTCAGATTCACAGGGATAAAAAGTGCGTTTGTACCCAATAGATCCTTGTGTCGGTGGATGCCACAAAAGACATGCCCTGGAACGGTTGTTCCTCAGAGAAATACGGTCAGGAAGGAAGGCTCGATGCTGTGAACAGCAACGAAAGATCCTCTGAACTCTTTTCACCTCACCTCACTTTCAAAGGTGTTTGAAAGTCCACCACCGACTGGAAAATTTGCAATTTTTCAGTGATTTTGTGCAAGCTCGCCGAGTGGTTGCACTCAGCGCGTAGTGTCAGTGTACCGGATGTTTGAGTGTCAAAGATTCGATCAAAAGATCTGGCGAAATGAGTTCAACAACGGCAAGAGCAGGGAAAGCGAGATCCAGAGAAGTCCTTGCTTCTCTGAAGTTACTTCCGCAAAACTTCACAACAAAACGGAACACTTTGATTTGGTGGACAACAAGTTTGGGGCGATTGCGTCAATTTTTGTTCTCATTCGCATTTCTCAATTTTACAACTCCGCGGCCACAAAACTTGCTGTATCTGCCATGGTCTTTTCAGTGTGGAAACGCGCGGACCCTGTTCAATCACACACGAAAGTTCTCGATTCTTTCAAAATTTTATTCAGAGCCACACAGTGTAAGAACCCTATCTGAACTCTAAAAATATTTCTACATTCAGGCTCGCTGTGAGCTTTTCACGTACTTCTGCGCATCTCGGCCACAACGCGCTGAATGAGAATTCACTGGAGTGACTCGCGTGTTCGTGTGTGCGTGTCGGCGCCGACTGCGCACCCACATGGGCAACTCCTTCGTGGAAAGAGTCGAGAGAATACAAGCTTTGTACACAGAGCGATTACACAGACAGCGACTGTGGCCCGTCCTCAGTGACAATGCTCGAATCACCCATTGTCGAGTTTCCGTTTGCGTGCTATCAACGGTTTGCAAAGACTCCCATTGGATTGCTTGATTGACATCGTGAATGTTGCAGAAAACTTTTTTTCCGTGTTTTGTATGTTTTCCTTGCTGATCCACCACAAGTGTCTGGAGCAAACAATTAATGAATCGGAAACTTGTTAAACGACCGTTGGGCAATGAAACAAACTGGACATGGGAGTACACCTGAGAATACTTGCGATTTGTACACTAACAAGCTCAAACATTTGCGAATTTGCAATGCAGAAAAGAACTTTCAAGATCGCATTTCGAAGTTATGTGTGGGTGCGTCAAGTAACAGGTGGCTTCTTGTTGTTTGTTTTTGTTTGCTTGAAATTTTCAAATGTACAGGAAAGAGTTTCAACCTGACAAGTCAACGCAACAAAACGTACATATTTGTCAAATTCAATCAACAAAATGCGCTGCAAGTTTCAAAGACAACACACACACACACACACAAAACGAACTCAGGCGGGTTTCTTTACAAATGGAATCCTCCCTCCCTGGATGTTGCAGAAAAGGGACCAACACACTTTTGAGAACTACAACTGTAAAATATCAATCTGACGAGTGTGAAAGTGGTTCCAAATAAAACAGATTCCCTTGCATATGGCGACGTCTGTTTTTCCTGTGGCAGGGCTTGGCGCTTCTGTGTTCAAAAGTTGTGCGTTGCAAAAATTGGCGTGGCAAGTTCAGCCAAAAGCAGGGACTCAAGTCCAAAGACGCGTCCAGATTGCCGCACGTGCGGCTGTTCGGCGGGTAATCAGTGCAGCACGGACAAACAAACACAGCCAAACAACACACAATTTCCGGGACATACCACGATCAAGAGCACCAAAATAGTTTTCGACCAGCTGGAGCTGTTCTCTTTCACACAGAGCAGGTGCCAAGGACAACGTCCTTTCCGGCACTCTCCTGACTGCAGAACACATCTGTGTTAGTATCCAGAATTCAACAGGACTACTGAGCAGATTTCCTGCGCCAACTTCCGACCTTCGTGCCCGGTTCAGTAGTTTGAGTCGACGTACTCGTTGTGGGACGGGTGGCGCGTGTAGGCGGGAGGCCACACAGGGGTCTCGTATTCCGGTGGCACCGTCTCCGCTCCCACATTGGCGTCCCGCAGCTTCGTGTACCCCGCTTCGTCCGTCTCTGCCGCAGCCGCCGCCCCCTCCTGACACAGACAGAAACACGCACCCGTTGTGTGCTGGGTCATGGCGCTGGTCAACAATCCAACAAAGTGCTGTGCAAAGGGAAACTGACCTCAACCTCGGCGGCCTTGTTGGCGTAACCGCCGCCTTCCTGCGACATGGCGCCGAGTCCGACGGCGCTGACGGCGAATCCGGCCGCGTCGACGGCGGGCGCCATGTTGGTGCCGGCTCGCCGCTCGTGCCGCCGCCGCCGCCTGAAAATGCCGCAGACGCGCACGCGTGTTCGTGAGTGCAGAAAAGATCGTAGATCTCGTGACATTTTGTTGTGCCCCGAGAACCGCGCAGACCTGCCTTGTCTATTGTTGATGCTCTGGGCCTTTTTCCAAACAGCCTCCGAAAAAAATTTGCAAGAAGGCTACGTTGACCTCGGAGGCGCCGCCAGCATGTTCTTCGGAAGAAGCACCGCGTGCACGAGCTCTCACCTTGTGCAGACGACCACTGCGATGATGACGATGATGATGATCACCAGGACACAAGCGGCGGCCACTGTCACGTACCACACCCGCGGACCTGCATGGTGCATGGTGGGCCAACAGGGACGTTCATACACGACTCGGCCTCAAGACGTCGACAGCTTCAATTTGGACGGATTTTATGCCACAGTTTCTCCCTCCGAATTTGACTGAAAGCGTTCTGTCCTCAGTGCGAAGGACAGCGGTCCGAGTTTTTTGTACTGGGACACGACTTCTCTTGGGCAAAGGGGAATTACCCACTCGCTTTTGCGTTTTTTCCGATGGCAACTCCAGCAGAATCATTTTCCCACAGCAGGTGCGCAGCCTTCTGTGAATCGAAATTTTCCTACTTGTGCTCTTGTGCAAAACAGGCGACTTACCACTGAACCAGGCTTTGTCGGATGTTGATGCAGCTAACACTGCTGAAATATGAAGAGGGTCAGTTTCATTTGTCGGGGTCAGTGGATATCAGGCAAGTGCCAGACAGTTGTGGATATTAGCGATAAACTCGCGGGGGTTGTCTTCTTTATCAGCGACGCCCAACCACGCGAACTTGAAAACCATAGATTTCGAGATGACCCTTCTCACCACTGGTCAGACACTGGGGTGGATCGCCGCTGAACTTCCCGTTCTCCAGACAGCGGATCGAGGGGCGCCCCTTCATCTCGAAGCCGTGGTTGCAGAAGTAGGTGATAACGTCTCCGCAGCCGATGGAGTGTCCGCGCCCCGGCGCTCGGGAGGCGGCCGGAACCTCGCCAGGGTCCTCGCAGTCCACCCCTGTTTTGTGAACGTGATGACAAGTTGGGTTTTGGTACACCACAACGAGCATCATTTGCCATGGTGTGGTCTCAAGCTGCAAAACACGTTGCCTTTCCAGAGGAACCAAGCTCTGCAGTTCTTGAGATTCGGAAACGGAATGCCTCTGCTCTGTTGAGAGGAACTGGCAGTCCTGTCTTGGTTCTTCCTTGCAGCGAGCTGCAAGCGACCACCTATCGGACTCACACTTGTCCTACCAATCGCAGAATTTGAGGGAGAAACACGAAATTTGTTTTTTTTGCTGCGCACATTTTTGTTTCCAAACAGATCTGTATGAGGTCTTTGAGCCCCGACATTCATCAAACTCACCTCCAATCACAACCGGATCCTCCCTTGTGCACGTCGGCATCCTAACTCTGCTTACTCGCACACCCCAGGTGAACCCACTTACGTTTGCACGTGGGTAGTGCCACCTTGCGACCACACGTCGCCTTGCCCGCCTCCACCCCCTGCAGAGGGCTCCACCTACGTGAACACGTCGGTTGCGTCGTCCACTCGCCGCTTTCTCTGCACGTGATGCTACCGTCTCCGCTCGTGAGTTTGTAGCAGGGTAGGCAGCGGTACGACACGCGGCTCCCCGCCTGGTACGGCCATTGGGACGCGGCGCGTGTGCCATGCTCGATCCCTCCCGGATCCATGCACGTCCCTGAGAGGGTGAGAGAGCGAATACACTAGGGATCCCTGACTCCAAGGAACGCAAAATTTTGTTTTGGTGGTGGTGAAGTGACACTTGGTGACGCGGTACAGAAGGGAGGGGGATGCTGGTGAATCGCTCGAGTGGCAAATTGGTTCAGCTGTTCGTGCTGAGCATCTCGAAATTTTGTTCCTGAAGGCTCAAAGAGAGCGACGCTCCTCTTGGCGATGTCAGTGTCTCCATCCCCAACAGAACGGTGTCCCTGTCTCTCTGTTCAGTCGTGACGGAGGGGCGCAGTGTGTCTGCCCCACGACACGAAATATTTGTGGCAACAAAACGTGTGCGTCGTAAACAAGGCAGACACGAGCTGGTGAGGTCTGTCCTGGCTGGGGGAGGAGCCACAAGAGAAAGGAAGAAACCTTTGGACACCACGTGATGTGTTGTTTTGGCAACCTCAGGGTTAGTGAATTCCAACAGAGTTCTCATGCACATTCTGGCGTATTCATAGTCGTGCCCGCCACACAAAAATGACTCCCAGCTTGTCGCGCCATGCGTTGTGTATTCCCCAACGGGACTTCATCGTGAGTTTGCTTGCTGACCTGAAGGCGTGCTGAGACACTGGAGGCCGGCCCAGCTTGTGCCGTTGGCGCAATCCGGCTCCAGGGGGCGATCCTCGAACTGGATCCATTGCAGCCAGCCATTCCGCAACCCTTCCTTTATCCAACACAACCTGGGCGCAAAAGATGAAAACCCTTTTTATGTTCATGAGTCAAAGTGTTTTGAGTTGTCATTGCAGCGAACGGTGATATGTGTTCTGGACCTGAAATCCACGAACCATTTTTGCGACAGGCGGACGTTCACTTGTTTGTGCGAAGGGAATAAAATAATCAAAGTGAATTAATTCCTGGTTTCCACAAATCGTGTTTCAAAGCCCCATCCCCACAACGTTCAGACGAGACTCACCTTTGATCGCATTGGAGAGGGTTTCCCCCAATGGTGATATTCAGGGCCCTGGGTAGGTTGGGCACGACTTTGGGTCCTATTGTTTTCAGCCTGTTGTTGTACAGCCACACTTCGGTCAATTTGTCGAGTCCCCGAAAGCTGCGCTCGGTGACTTCTTCGATCACGTTGTCGTCCAGGTCAAGTACTGTGAGGGTTTTGAGGTCAGTGAACACCTCACCTGCAACAGAATAAGCTGTCAGTTTGTTCCGGTTCCGAAGACAAACCGGAGACAGTGCTCACCAGAAGTTTTGGAAAATCAAGAATGGATTTCTGCTCATTTTGGATCTTTTTGACGTAAACTCCTCAAGAATTTTTCGGAAGGGAATTCTGAAATTTTGTGGATGGTTCAATGTGGCCAGATGGAAACTGACCTGACCTGATGCAGCACTTAGCTGACAGGAAACTGGCAGATTCTGGCTGCATATGGACAATTGGGCGGGGCCCGACAGATAGCTTGATGCCTTACCCTGGGTGGGTCCCACCCCACCCCTCACCGCATTTTCAGAAAGCACGCACACACACGTGTACTATCGTAACTGCACCAAGCCCGAAGATCGGTAGAAATCGCGTTCTAAGGAACGGGCACAAACAACAGAATATTCGTGGCGGAAATGGCCCCCGAGTGGTGCACCCGAGCCACACCCTGGATTCCTCATGTGCTGCTTGCACGAGCACGTCCACACTCACCGATGTCGTTGATGTTGTTGGTGTGAATGGCGAGTCTTGTCAGTTTGGTGAGTCCGACGAACATGTGTTTCCTCAATTCCTTCAGAACATTGTTATTGTCCAGCCACAGTTTCTCCAGGTTTCCCAGACCCATAAAACATCCAGACTCCATCACGGTAATTTTGTTGAACGTCAAGGTCAACTCGTCCAAAGAGGTCAACTCAGCAAACATACTCGTTTTCAGGATTTGCAGGTTATTCTGGTACAGATAGAGCTTCTTGAGGTTTTCCAAGCCGTTGAAGGCTTCTCTCGGCACTGTGTGGATGCTGTTGTTGGAAAGCACCATATTATCCAACATACTCAGACCCACGAAGGTGTCTGGGACAAGTTCGGTCAGCAAGTTTCGGAAGAAACTCACATCCTTCAGGCTCCTCATGCCCTCGAAGGATCTGGCTTCGATGGACGTGATCAGATTCCAGGAGAGGCTGAGAAAAGTGCAGTCTTTCAAGTGGTTCAGCTTCCCAACAGTGATGTTGCCGATGTTATTGTTGTTCAGATAGAGTCCGACCACGAAGTCTGGGATGGGAGGAATCTCTTGCAGACCAAGGTACGAATTGTAGAACCAGCCGTCAATGGTTTCGTTTCGTGCCCCGCAAGTCCAGAAACAACACAAAGTCACCCAGCCTGAAACACAATCGAGATATTTTCGCCCAGCTTCATCCTGAGACCGGCGCTTGATTGACACCGAACAGAAGAACGAGGCAGACAACGCGACAAGAGGTTTCCTTTCGCTTGCAACAGACCCAGAGATCGGGATTGGAATGTTGATAGCAAGGCCTTTTTCCTTCAATCTTCGTGAGAACAAGACGGAAAATTTCAGGACAATGGCTTCTCTTTTGAAGTCGCGTAAGGTTGAATGATTAGCGATCAACATTCCAACCAAAGAGGTCGATCAAGAGACATTCACAGCACACAGTAAAACGTGGAAGACGCTTTCTTTGACCAAGTGGATACGAGCGTGTGATGATGCCCAGCTGTCGGCTCAGAACGGAATGGAAGCAGAACAGCTTCCAAACAGCAAAATTACACGAAAAGTGCGCAAGGTGCGTTTGACCAAATGTCTGATTTTCTGGTCACTCTCCAGGTTGGAGGAAGAACAATGACAGCAGAGTCTCTCAGATTGACACCTGCATTCGATATGGATCTTATTTTCGGTGTCTCAATTTGGTAGATCACCTTGTGTCCCGTGCAGCCACTGAATCAAAATTCCAAAACTCACTGGGAAAAGTGATCATAATGAAATGAACGAAATCTTACCAACAAGAATTCTTTTGCTGCAAATGTTCCTCGTCATCTTGGTGTTACAACTTTCACATTCCAAGCTTTCTCGACGTTGAAATCTCCATGCACGAAATTCTTCCTTTTCTGTTTGTCTCGTGTCCTAGATTTCATGCCTTGACGAAACTTTGACCAGGGTATGTGAAATGTTCGAGAAGCGTATCTGTGCTGCGAGTTTGTGTCCGTAAAAGGTGAGTATATATGAAAGAACAGGTTTTGTCTGGTCGTACAGGTCCAGCCTGTTTTCAAAATCCACAAAAGAAGACAAACAAGACGCCACGCAGCTGTAAGGAGACTGTTGAAAGGTTGAAAGTTTCACATGGTTTGAAGACCCTGATTGAAACGAGCCTCAAATAGCACGGTTCTAACCGAGATACTTATGCGTGTCGTTGATCCACTGCATGGCGAAACCACACTCTGAAAACTTTGTGACATATTTGGAAATTGCTATTTGGTGTCACTTTGAGCCCAGATCAACGATAAAATCGGAGATCCCACCGTAGAGCGCACAAGTTCAGTGACATCGGTGAGGTCTCGGGCGCACTCGGGCACACTCGTACTCGTGAATACTCGTGAACGTGTTGCCCGTTGAACTGACTTGGAATTCGTCTGCTGTCTGTCGCGCTTTGCAACAAACTAGTTTTTCGCATTTCAAAACTCGTGATTGTTTTGCAGACTTGTGGCAGCTCACAAAAGGCGAAATCACCAGCCGTGTCTGTACAGGTTACGACATGACATGGACGAGACTTTTCAGTCTGATTCCCTCACGTATCACTGACCCAGTTGCCAACAGGTCTCGCCCAAGACGTACAATTCGTTTCAATCAGTTGAATTATTCAACTCATTCTCGCCAAATGTTGTGTACGAGTATGTGCTTCGTTGCGTGCACTTTGTGAAAAACATCAGAACCGTTCTTCGGACAATCAGGTGTTGTCGGCCGTGGACCTCGCGGTGCTATGAACAGATTTGAAAAACTCCACCAAGATACGAGCCCAATCCGTCGACTTAGGGTGCCGACACACTGCAAGAGCGACCCGCCATTGCGTCGTGCTGTTGCGCCGTGTTGTTGCCTTGCCCCATTGGGTCAGCATTGGGCTGCTTTTGCCCTGCCCCAACTGCTCCCGGAGCGGTTGGGGCAACCGGGAGCGGTTGGGGCAACGCAAAAGCAGCCTAAAAAAAATATGCTGACCCAATGGGGCAATGGGACGGTCGCATCGCTGGTTTCATCGCTGCTGCCGCGTCGCAGGGAGTGTGTTCCCAGCCTAAGATCTTAGTTGCCTGACAAACTAACAAATTCCCCCCTCAACTGTCCACTTCATTGACTTTTCCCGTTGGGAGGGTGTTGTTGCCTTGTAAGGACAAGAGCAACCAGAACGACCCACTGGCACAAACGACCAGAATGAGCAAAACAGTTTAAAAATTCCACTCCTGCACCGCCTTCACTTTTTTGTCACAAAAAGATTCTACTTGCTCATTCCGGTCCCTCATAAACCTCAGAAAAGAACAACAAGCACACTTCAAGCTTTCAAAAACTCTTTTGACCCATTGATACACCAACAACTCTACACACACACAAAAAAAACCAGGGGAAAAACAACTTTTTGTCACAGAAACTAAAAGCCGCACAAAAATGATAATTGCTCTTGACCCGTTCTTGCCTCTGTGAGTTTCAGTTCTCAGTTTCAAGGAATTTGAATTTTCACTGAATTCTTGAGCTTCATTTGTTTGTTCGAGTTATGAATGACCAATCGATACCAATAAAATCCGACACCCGTGTCTCACTTCTCTCATGAAAGTCGACTCACTTTTCATTGACGAGTTGAGACATTCAGATTACCCCAATCACTTCAACTTCACTCAATAAAACGCTCATAACCACCTGAGATCATTGCTGAGGCCTGAATTCTGCTAGATCCTGGGTGAGCCCCCAAAATGTAGATGGCAAATCTGGAAGTTCCTTCCATCAAACATGGCACTGTCCAAGGAGGTACAATTGTTCTTGTCTGTCCATCATGCTCAATAAACTCCCAGGTGTTATGGCCCATTCTTGATGCAAGGTACTGTCTGATTGCTCAACATGATGAACGGTACAATGAGGACAAACTTGAAGCCACTTATGAAAACAGTGCTCTCTGTCTGCTCATTTATTTACAGATTTCAACAAAGCATCTTTTGATCAAGTCACACAACGTCTGTCTTGACATATCTGACATCACATTGCACTTTGACATGGTATCAAGGAAACCAAAATTGGTCGTCTCGATTCATTATGCTGATTCGCTTCAACACCAAGAAGCAATATTTGATAAAAATGCGACAAGTCGTCAGGGTGTGCTCGTCATCGCCGGACTCAACCGGTTTGTCAAGGACTTGTGCTTGGGTCAGCTAACTACAGAGCACCTTGTGCTTGTCTTGGCTGCTTGACACTTTCCCTGTATGGTTTCAGTCCAGAGCTCTGTCGGTGCTATGCATTGATGGGTGTGGCAAACAACCCGGGGAAAGACCTTGTGGGTCTGCTAAATTGGACAAAGCACTGCTACTGAACCGCTCTCTGAACCGCTATGGTTCTTCTACTGAGTAAGCCGGTGGGTGGGCCATGGCTCCGACGGGATACCCATCCCATCTCTCGAGCTCTTCTTTGAGCCTGGTGTACTGCATACTGTTCACTCCAGCCATTGCCTCCGATTCCTTCGTCGTGTACACCTCTGCTGAAAAGATTAACACCACATCATGTCCATTTTGACATGTTGGAGAAAGGACACGTGATGGACCATGTCAGAGAAAACATATGTCACAGAAAAACCCCAGACATATTTGTGGACGCACCCACACGTGTTCACCCACCTGCCTCGCCCCCCACGGCTCCGGGTCCCAGGGCGGGGTCCATCTGCACAGCGCTGCTCGACGTCGTGGGACACTTCTGGGGTTTGTAGCACAGCCGGAGTCCGCAACTACAACACAAGAGCTCTGAGGCATCAGGGAACAAAAGTACCACCAACCGTGGAGAACAGAAACAGGCCCAAGTAAAAAGTAAAACGCAGGACTCTTGTTCACAGGCTGCCAATAGGAAGAGCGGAGAAACACGCACACACACACACACACATACACGCACACGCACACACACACACACACACACATACACGCACACGCACACGTACACGCACACACACACACACACACACACACACACACACACACACACACACACACACACACACACACGGGCTCAAGCGTGCAAGCAGAAGAATTTTTCTCCTGGAGTCCTGTGATTTTGAACCGACTTCTGTTACCCCAACACGATCACTAATTCCGCGGTTTGCAAAAATGAATCAGTGAAGACTCGCTCTCATTGGTGTCGCAGTGTGATAAATTTCTTTCTTGAATGGCATATCATGTGCACTGCAGCCAAAGGACAACAGCATCACTCACCACCGAAGGATGATGAGGACGAGGAGCATGAGGAGCACGAGGCCGCCCAGGACGCCAGCTGCGAGGTACAGCGTCTCCTGCAACAAACGCGCATGCGTCACACGCGTGCTCCCATTGCCATGGCAACCTCTCTCTGCGAAAGGACTTCAGGTTCTGCCACGCCTGTTGACGTTGTGTCCACCTCGAGTGCTTTCAGCATCTTGATTTGGTCCTTTCGCTTGATGCATCGCTTCACAAACACAGCGGATTCCCATTCTGTGGCCTGCCCGAAAGTCGTGAAGACGCACGATTCTCTGGCTGTACCAAGAGCTCAAATTTATTGCTCCATCTCTCAGCGCGACTGTCTTGATTCACACTGCTACCAGAGACTGATGAGTGGGACAGATTCTCCCCACTAGGATTGCAGACTCACGCGACAGTCAGCGTGGAGAAGTCCGCGGCCCCCCGATTCGCGCGGTCCTGGCGTTGGTGATGGCGTCGCTGCAAAAAAGAACCGGGAACCCACGTCAACCCCTGAATCACACCACATGCGCCAGCGCACACCAAGGTCACAGCGCACCACATTGGTTTTCACCTGTGCGAAGGGATATGTCAATCTTGGGTATGTATATCTGTGTTCACACTGATTAACGAGCACTTGCATGGTGTGCCACCATGATTGCAGATGGATCCCAACCCCAACCATGCACTGGCACATGGCGTGTTTTGTAAAAGTTGTGTGCGATGAACTGGAGGCAGAAGAATTCATCAGACAGTGTCAATCAAGCCACTCAAGTCATCTGCAAACAATCCCGTTCCTTCCGCAGTCTTTGAAAGAAACGACACAAGCTTTATATGCAATAGAATTGACTCACTGCTCAGCACGCAGGTTGGAACCTGTCCCACGTATGTGCCCTCAGTTCCACAGTGCAGGGTCTCAGCCTCCCTGTCTGGCTCCATCATGGCATCAGAGCACGTGTACGACACTTTCGTTCCACACTGGATTTTCCCCTCAGCAGCTGGTGACGTCAGGTTGGGATGACGGTCTGGGAAGTCAGGTGGTGGACCACACGTTTTCACTGAATAAAAGCGAGAACCAATGAGCTGTTGGCACAACACAACGGCTCCGGCGCCCTTTGTGTCATTTCCTTTGGGTGTATCGTTCCTGGACGACGCACCAGAATCCTCACCTTCCCAAGTAACGCAACGCACGATACGTCCAGAGAATGAACACGAGGACACAAAGGAGTGTTGAGCTGGGTTCCCTTTGACTGCACAGATTCTGCAGGGAAGCAGACAGACAGACAGACAGACAGACAGACAGACAGGCAGGCAGACAGACAGACAGACAGACAGACAGACAGACAGACCACCTTTGCACGTTGGTTTTTGAGTCCAGTTGCCGCGGCTGTTGCAGGCGATGGTGCCGCCGCCCGTGTAGCAGGGGTTGCACGTGTAGGTGAAGGTGGACCCAGCCGTGTAGGGCCAGGTCGCCGGCGAGCGCACCGACTGCGCCACGCCGCCGGGGTCGCCGCACTCCACTGCGAAAAGCAACAGGAAGAGCGAATTTTCCGCGCTGAGCGAGTTTTGGGACCATTCTCTTTGTGAGACAGGGCCATGCATGCAATTGTCTTCAAACCAATGGCAAAATCGTTGATTTGCTGAACCTGCAGAAAGTTTCAGAGCTTTGACCGGATCAAAACCTGGAATTCTTAGTTGATTGAGCCGTGATCAAGCCTTTCCTTTGGTGCAGAGGGCTTTCGCACTTGTTCGAACAGAACATTTCCCCGAAAAAGTGAGACCCTCAATCGTGTCAGCGTCATAGCGCGAGACGCCGGAAGTCGGGATCGGTAAACCCTCAGCGAGGTTCAGAACAGGCCACCAACCTTGTTGCTGGCAGGTCAAGTTGAGTGCGCTCCAGGGGACGGAGGTGTCGTTGCAGTCTGGATGAAGCCGCCTGCCCTGCAGGGGAATCCAATGCAGCCAGCCGTCCAACTCCGCGCGGTGAAGCCAGCACAGGTCCTGCCCGCACTGCAGCGGATTCTGCCCTGCACACGAAAAAGCAAATGACCTGGAGGAATTGAGAGGGCCACGGTGGGAGAAACTGCGTGTGGTGCCCAAATCCAGCTCAATTGTTGCAGCACACCGAACGAAAGAACGAAGTGCAAGACATCAACGCTCTTGAAATCACCCTCATGTGCATGTGATTTCCACAGCAAACTGTCAAAAGGGAAAAGTGTTGTTTCATTGGAAAACGACAACAGGGTTTGGTAACGCTGGTTTTACAAGTGAGAGACGGAGAGCTCCGCCCTGAGACTCGCGCTGAACATCTTGACTTGACGGTTCCAGAACTTTCCTGCTGTTGTCACTGTCGCCTCAGCCTCATTGTCCATCTCTTTTGGTTGAAATTCACACAAGTTACCATACACCTCGTACTTTCCTTCGAGGCAAATTTTGTCACGAGCCTGAGCTAATTTTAGAAGAAGGAATGGTCAAATTATTTATTCCCTGCGTAATTTCGCGCAGGGAAAGTACGCAGAAAAAGTATCGATGTGACAGGTATTCGGGGCACCCGTTTCACCAGGCATTCCTTATGTAACTGTCAAACAGTGCGAAGTGAACATTCCCCCAACGCAACGCAGTACAGTTATTGCATGTCCACATACGTTTTGCTCGAAATGCAAAGACAAAGACGTATTTTCCTTGTCTGTGGGTTCAGATGGTTTCTATGGTCTCCCATGTTGGCGTGTGAGCCGTGCGTTGTGGACAGCCGGACCAGGTCAGAACCTGATTCATTCAACCGCTGTTTATCTCGGTCAGGTCAGGTGCTGAACCTGTCGGGATTTTGCGTTTCACTTGATTTCTGACAGAGGCAGCATTCCTGGCTGAAGTCGTGTACTTGTGGTCACATGCCTGGAAGTCGATGTGACAGAAGAAAAAAGTTTCTTCAATGCCACTTTTGGCACGCCGCCCTGTGTGTTTTCCAAAGAGGAATTTGATGTCTTCGTGAGTGCAAGGTGGATTGGAACCAACGCAGTTTCAAAAAGTGCAAATCTAAATTAAGTTCAAAGCCATTAGTCATGGAGACAAAGAACTGCGACAACTGCAACTCGTCGCAAGATTTCAAACACAGATTCATTCCAAGTTGTCTTTGTCAGAGTTTGGTGATTTTGAACTGTTCTGTTCTCTGGATCTAAACGTTGTTTCTCTCTCAAAAAAGTTGTTATTTGTTCTTTGTCTCCATGGCGTTCTCCAGCGTATCTATACGGTGCGTTTTCTACAACGATTGGTGGATTGTGATCCACCCAAAGGCCGCCTGCTGTGATTTTTTATCTCAACGCAAGCTTGAAAAATCTTTCATCGGCAAAACGTTCAAAAGCGTTTTCATCAAATGTCATCTCTCGAGAAATTTTCTGCATTATCTGTATGGGAAGCGAGATTTGAAGCGTAAGCGTTCCAGGAAGTCTGCTTCAAATACGAGTAACTGGAATTTACTTGAGGTTTTGTGGAAGCGCCACTGCTCATGCAACTAAAGACAAAACACTGAACTGGCCAAAGATTTCTCTCTCTGCAAAAACTGACCGAGTGTGATGTGGAGCGGTCTGGGCAGGTTGGAGAAGACGGCCGAGCTGAGCGTGGTCAGCCGGTTGTTGTACATCCACACTTTGGACAGAGACTCCAGTTCCGCGAAAGTTCCTGTCGAAAGCAGAGAGGGAAAGCAAAGTCATCAGTCAAGTACCAGAACTCATCACACTCAGGGGTAAAGGGTGTCAGAGCTTTTCTGTCTCAGCCTTGGCCATGACAAGATAAATGGACGCGAGGACCAAGCAGTGCTCATATGTGCTGACAATTTCACAGCAACACGTCAAGTTAGACTGGCAGAATCCATGTTCTGGCTTCACATCCAAGCTCCATCTACATCCGAGCGACCTCCGGTCCTGTCCACCCGATGCCCACCTGGAGGGATTTCCGAGATTTCGTTGTCGTCCAGGCCGATTTCGCGCACGTTGGAGAGTCCGGCGAACATAGCGCGCTCGAGACGTCCCTTGATGCGGTTGAAGTGGATGTAGAGCATCTCAAGTCGGTGCAGCCCCAGAAACATGTTGCTCCGCAGGTCCTGGGAACACAAAGAAGAGAATCAATACCATCAACAATTTGGGATGTGGTGCACGATGAAAGAACTCTGCTGACCTGAAACCCGTTGTTGTCCATCCACAGGTCTCTCAGGTTGCTCAAACCGTTGAAGGCTCCAGGCTCCACAATCCGGATGTGGTTGTAGGTGAGAACCAGCAGTTCAAGGGATTTCAGGTAGGCGAACATGCCCTTGGGTAAAGTTGTGAGCTCGTTCTCATAAAGATACAGTTTCTTGAGTTTTTCGAGGGACTTGAAAGCTTCTGGGTGGGTCGAATTTATTTTGTTGCTTGACAACACGAGACTTTCCAGTGATTCGAGACCAGCAAACATTCCAGGTTTCAGTTCAATGAGAGAGTTTCCACCCATCCAGATTTCATTGATGCTGTCCAGACCCTGGAATGCATTCACTTCCACATCATCAATGTTGTTGGAGGCCACATTGAGGAACGAGCAGAGGGTCAGGTGGGAGAACCCGAAGGGCCTGAGGCTGGTGATGAAGTTGTTGTTGATGTAGACCCCGACTGCAGACTTCGGGATGTCCGAGGGGACTTCCATGAGTCCTGAGTAGCTCCTGTAGAACCAGCCGTCCTTGGTGAACTCGTTCCTGCAGTGTGTTGCTGGGATCAGCACCGCAGTCAACAGCAGCAGGAACAAGGCGAGGTTCGGCGTTCTCACTGCCACTGCAACAACACAAAGATCATGTGGAGTCGAGGTCCACCAAGCGGTCGCACCTGGCAGCAAGTTGCACCTTGTCAGGTTGACAGAACGAAGAAACAACCGAATCTTGGAGATCCCACACGTTGTCAAGCCACAGCGCAGTAAGTACGAGGTCTGTCCAGGAATATTGGGATTCTTTGCGGTTTTTGGACATTGCGAATTGTTCTTTTGCACTCAAATTTTAATGACAACTCAAGGACATGTTAATGCACATTTCCATTATCAAAACAAAGCATAATGTCAATAACAAGTCAATGTTCTCTCAGTCCAAAATGACACATGGAATCTGTGTTCTGCGATCAGTAAGCTTCCGATTCATATTCCTCTGTGTCTTCAGATGAGCTGTCGTCAGACTCTTCTTCCAAACTTGAGGCAATGTCCAGGTCTCTGTAGTCTTGCTCCACATCAAGGTGATGGCCCTCAAAATATTCACCACCATTCTTCACACATTTCAACCATCTGCGAGGAAGATCCAGGAAGGCCTTTTTGAGCAATTCACGATCAATGTTGAGAAGGAGTCTGCGCGTCTCAGCCTGCATTTCATCGATGTTTCAGAACTCCTGGCCTCTCAGAAGAGACTTCAAGTGTGGAAACAAAAAAAAATCAGCAACAGCGAGGTCTGGGGAGTAAGGTGGATGAGCTAGCAAGTCAATTCCTGACTCCCCGATTTTTGCCAAGGTGATCACTGCGGTATGACTTGAGGCATTGTCATGTTGAAGAACAAAGTCTCTGTCCGTCTGTCCATCATGCCCCCCCTTCCACATCCCTGGCCTCTTCCTTCTAATGTCTTCCTTCAAATCATCCAAGATCCTGCAATACTCCTCCTTGGTGACTGTCACACCTCGAGGCATGAATTGTTGATGAATCACACCATAAGAGTCAAAGAAACAATCCAGCATTGAGGAACGTTTCGCCCTTCCCCGCAAGGCTTTCTTTGGTCTAGGATCACCTGGTCTCTTCCACTGACACGTTGCAGACTTGGTTTCTGGGTTATAGAGGGGGATGGAACTCTCGTCTCCGCAAATCAAATGTTCAAGGAAGTGGTTGTCTGCACGCAGCCTTGCCAAATTCTCTTCACATAGCCTCACTCAGAAGTCTTTCTGTTCCTGTGTCAAAATTCTCAGGATGAATTTCGCACTGACTTTCTTGCGCTTCAAATCCTTGTGGATGATGGTGTGCAGTGATGATCTCCGGACACCAGTCTCAGCAGCAAGTTGCCTGACAGTTCCGTGTCTGTCTGCCTCCAGATGAGCATCCACCCTGTTGATCATCCTTGCAATTCTCACAGATCTTTTGCGGCCACTCCTCACTTTATCCTTGATGTCTGTGTCACCACCTCGAAAACGCCGATGCCAAAATCTAACCTGAGTCTTTGACAGTCCTTCTGCACCGTAGACAGCTTGGAGGGCTCTCCAACATTGTATTGGAGTTCAGCCAGCTGCACACAGGAACTTGATATTGGCTCTCTGCTCAATTTTGTGCTGCATACCTTGCTGGGGCAAGATGAAAATCCACAAGAAAGCGAGTAGAATTGGCACACCCATTGTGCATCCGCAACAGAGACTTGACAACACTAAGTTCGCTGAGCTGTCATCTGAGACACATGCACTGAATGACTTGTCTGACCTACTCTTGGATCACACAACACGGCCAAAAAGCCACCCTGAAAACCCCGTAAATTTGCAACAAGAAATCGCTGAGGAAATGGGGAAGAAGCGCAATATTCCTGGACAGACCTCGTACAATGGTCTGTCTCTGTGTAATATGAGCACTGGTGTACATCCTCAAAGGTCTGGGTTGCGAGATGTAAGATTCTGTTTGAAGTCCAAAAATTGGCCAAGAGAGAAGAGCCCCCCACTATGGGGCAGCAAATTTTTGGGCGGGAAGGCTTCTGATTGGTCTAGAATTCAAAATCCAGCCTTCTGATTGGTCCAGAGGCCTAGTGCCC
>JAAUXT010036022.1_pt1 | contig 29363 bp, 33 predicted proteins | sample 7278171 | NCBI WGS metagenome assembly JAAUXT01 (sample SAMN14350112, study PRJNA611818) | marine sediment metagenome | isolation source: surface marine sediment (1.8m) | place: French Polynesia: Moorea | collected 2018-08
AATGTTTTTGGATTTGTCTGGGAATTTCTTGTCAGAATTCTCCTTCAGTCATCTTCCAATTCCTTGCCTTTATTTTCTTTCCTTGACAAGCAACACTTTGTCAAGGTTGAGAGTTCAGGATTTCCTTGCAATTAATGTGAAAATAATCAGCACCCAAGATCATCGAATTTGCTGCGCTGTGCCTTCAGGAACAAGCTGTCTTGCAAGAATACCTTGGTATGTGTCTTGTGATCAGTTGTTGCCCAACAGGAGCACAAAAGCTTTTTTCTGCTGCACTTCATCTATTATCCTCATTGCAAGTTGCCTGTCGATGCTGATGTTACTCACAAACCAACGAGAAAGAAGCAAAACTTTCAGTGTCACTGTGGTATCTATCAACTCTGTGGATGCATCACTGGTGATCAACATGGCCTTTCTGTGGATTGCTGACCTGCATTTCCAAAGTGATTTTGTGTTCAGAGATGTGCAGTGGCGATCAGGAGCAGTTTGCTTCACTGTGTTTGGACTCTCACTGAACTTTGCTCTGATGTCTCCCCTGATGCTCTGCTTCCTGTCTCTATCAAGACTCATGATTGTGATGAATCCCATAAAAACCACCTTCAAAGAAACTGGCATTGTTGTGAAAGAAATTACATGTTTGCTTGTATCATGCAGCTTGCTGACAGTGACTGTGACCACTGTCACTTGGATCACAGTCAAAGTGATACCTATGTCCCTGTGTTCACCATTTGTGGACCCAACTCATTCAGTGCTGACAATACAAATTTTAGCTGGCCTTGTAATTTCTGTTGAAATGTTGGCAGTGAACTTCATTCTGTTTGTTCACCAAAAGTTAGTGCTACAACTTCAGAAATCACAAAATATGTTGCACTATTCAGTGGCCAAAGCCCGTTCCAAGAAATCTCTGGAAATGCAACTATTAATTTTGACTGTGTCAGCTATTTTGTGTTGGATTCCAACTTGCATAACTTACCTTGTGTGTATGGTGATAGATCAGTACCCTACCAATCTGGTCCCATGGGTTATGGTTGCAGTGACACCCATCAATTCTGTTGTTTATCCTGCTGTGTTTGTAGTGAATGCAGCCAGATCAGTGCTCAAGAAGAAACTCCGCACAGACCAGGAAACCAACAGTTTGCTCACCTCATAGTTCTTCACTCAACACCTTTTCTGCTTCAACCTTTAAATTCTGGATGTCGGATCTTTCCACAGAAAAACTGCACACTGGTCAACCTGCTCCCAAGATGGATTCTCCACTGACCACATCTTGAATACACCCACGCATCAAGCCCCAGCAGCCCGAATCAAATTCACTGGCCATTTTGGTTTGTTTCCCAGTCCAGAAACACCAAACCGAACTCTGTGCTTCTCCATCTCCAGCCGAAGTTTCCTGTTGTTTGTTTGTTGAATTCCCACTTCATTGACTTGGGTTTCTGCTGTCTTGTGATGCTGAGATATGGATCCGCAATGGGCAACAATAAATCAACAAGTCCAACCTCAAGCCAGGCGTTGGTTTTGCCTGCTTGTCGCGCGCCACTGCACCAACACACATGCAGACAGACAGACAGACAGACAGACAGACAGACACGCACACACACACACACACACACACACACACACACACACACACACACACACACACACACACACCAGCAAGATCCCTTGGTCCTTGGACACGTGAAGTGTCTGCACTCTTGTTCTGTGTGAACTTCAGTGCACTCGTCGTGTGTGTGTGTGTGTGTGTGTGTGTGTGTGTGTGTGTGTGTGTGTGTGTGTGTGTATGTGTGTGGAGTGTCTCAGTCAGTTGTCCTACCCACACTGCTGCCCATTGCCGTGCCACTGTGAGAACCCTGTCCTGTGTGATGACTTCAGGTCTCTGCACCGGGAGGACCTCCCGCTGCACTCGGCTCGGCGGCGGCGGCGGCGCGGCTGCTGCTCGTGTCGGAACCTGTGGTGGGTGGCGCTGCTCGTCCTGCTGCTCGTCATCGGGCTCCTGCTGCTCGCCGTGCTGCTGCCCACAGTCGTGCTCGATGAGGAGGAAGGTGAGTGTGCGTGCGTGTGTGTGCGTGCGTGTGTGTATGGGTGGGTTGGGGTGGGTGTTGTTGCGTTTCCTTTACATCTCACTTGGCTTCGCAGCCCAACCATCAATTGGGGACTGGCCACGTTAGCTGGTGTGTGGGTGTTTGTGTGTGTGCAGTGTGCGTGTGTGTGGTGTGTATATGTGTGTGTGCGTGCAGTGTGCGCGTGTGTGTGGAGTCGTCCCACCCACACTGCTGCCCATTGCGGTGCTCGACAAGGTGGATGGTGTGTGCGTGTGTGCGTGTGTGTGTGTGGAGCTGTCCTGGCCGAGTGTGATCCGCTGTACGCTGAACAAGAACACAAGGGTGCTCTCGCACGTATGAGTTACGTTTCTTGCATTCCGCTATTCCACTGTTCCTTTGTGACTCCTGTCTGCTCTGTTGTTTCAGATGAACGAGGACGGGGAGAGGTGGACGTCGTTGTGGCCAGTAAGTTCTGCGCATAAAATCGCATATGTGATACAAGAGGGAGGTTCTGTCTCTGTGCTGCTCGCTGCAGCAAATAATACGATCTCGCACGAGACGAAATTTTTTATGACAATCGAGATGCTTTGCGTCAAGATTGGAATAAAATTTTTGAGTCTGAAGAGGTGGGAGTCAGATCATCCCACACAATTTGGTGTGTGGGATCTGATTTCTACAACAAGCAGGCTTGCAACAGTGATTTTCACAAACCACGATGAACCTTGCAGGGCGAGAGTGGCTGATAGCAGCGGCTGTTGCGAGACGGCGAGTTGTAGAAACGTCACACATATGCCATCTGTTTCAGTCTCGGTGCCGGGCAGCGTGACGCTGGAGGACGAAACGTTCACGGTGTCGCTGAACGACCCCAGCTCCGAGGACTATCAGCGCAGAGCAATAGAGTTCCAAACACAGGTGTGTGTGGGTGTGTGAGAGAGAGTGAGGGAGAGAGAGAGAGAGAGAGAGAGAGAGAGAGAGACAGGGAGAGAGAGAGAGAGAGGGGAGGGAGAGAGAGAGAGACAGAGAGAGAGAGAGAGAGAGAGAGGGGAGGGAGAGAGAGAGAGAGCCATGTGTGTGTGTGTGTGTGAGAGAGAGAGAGCATGCAAGTGTGTGTGAGAGAGACAGAGAGAGAAACAGAGACAGAGACAGGGACGGGAGAGAGAGAGAGGGGGGAGAGAGACAGAGACAGAGAGAGACAGAGAGAGACAGAGAGAGACAGAGAGAGACAGAGAGAGAGAGACAAAGAGAGACAGAGGCAGGGACCCGGGGGAAATTCTACCCTTGAACGAGTCTGGCTCCAGAGCAGTCAGGAAGTCAACCCGAAGGACAGACACCAGCACTTGCGGGGCCCTGTTTGGGGCTGGCCTGCAATGAGTTCATTCACCAATGCAGCCGATTGCAGAGCTGAGCGGTCTTCGTTTGTTTTCAGTGCCAAAATGGACTCAGCAATCTTGCGGGCTTCGACTCAGTCGGTACGTGTCTCTCGAATCAAGCTGGAACACAGAAGCGGATTCAGGGGCGGACCTGAAGGCGGACCCAGAGAAGGCTCTGGGGCTCTGGGGCCAAATTCGTGTTCACGCCTGGGTCACTCGATCTCAAAAACAGTTTTGCCTTTTGTCCCCATCTCCCTACTCTGTGACAGACGCAAATGCTTTGCTCCGTCAGTCGTACTTTTATCACTTGAAACAGACTCCATTGGGAGGTGATAAGCTGAGAGATCCAAAATCCACGATTACGAATCGGTACAGGTGGAGAATGGGGAGTTTTAGCAAACAGCCCGCAACCCTGGAAACGCAAGCGCAAACGTCTTTTGGTACGCTGTGATTGTCAAAAGTTGCGTTTGCGTTTGGGTTTCCAGGTTGCAGGCTGTTTGCTAAAATTCGTCATTGTCTTTATGCCCCGATCCCGTACATCAATGTTCTGTTGATCCTCCCACTGCAGAGTGTCGGGTGTCCGGGATCGACCCCGGCTCCATCATCATCCGCTTCGTACTGCTGCTGAGACGCGTCGTGCCGGTCACGGTGGACAACGCGCAGGGGGTGAGAGACAACGCGTGGGTCATTCGAATCAGTGCAAGACTGAAGTAGAGCAAAGATCCAGTGACCGGCCAGTTCCAGTGGCCGGTCAGATCCAGTGACCGGCCACTTTTGTTTTTGGCGGCAAATCTTCCCTGTTGGTGGCAGTGGCTCCATCTTCAGTTTTGGCAATTATGAGGTCATCAAACTTCCTGTCCAGCCTCACTTTGGGGCACTCACCATTCAGCAGCAGAAATAAGCAAGGTTTGTCTTTTGTCAATTTGGACGGGAAAAGCACAGCGGGCGTACGTAACACAACCTCGCACGGGGTGGGGTGGTGGTGTTGAACCCACTGGAAATGCGCACAGTTGCACGCGCCCACGCTCATCCCAACTGAACTCCGTCTATCAGTCACACATGCTTCACAATTCTGCCACTTGTGCAAAATCTGTCCATTGGACGAGTTTGATGTGCACGCGAAGCCAAGCCGCGGAATTTGGCCCCTTGGGTTGGAGATTGGGCAAAATCAGCCATTTCGGCCAGGCCGCACGTGTAAATCGAACACGTCCAGCCGCACGTGCAAAATCGAACACGTCCAGCCGCACGTCGCTCTCCCCGCAGTTGACGGACGCGGAGCTGCGCGCGGCGGCGAACGCTGCGGCGCTGGGGATCGTGCGGGGCCTGCGCGTCGGGGAAGCCGTGCTGGAGGCGCTGCGGAGACTCATCCTCATCTTCCCGCAGCTCAGCGACCCGACCGTGGGGCCGCCCGTCTTCGTGCCGGGTACGTGTGTGCGTGCGTGTGTGTATGTGTGTTTGTGTGTGTGTGTGGATGGAGGGGGTGTGCGTGTGGATGGTGTGTGTGCGTGTGTATGTGTGCATGCGTGTCTGTGCGTACCCGTGCGTGTACGTGCTTGTGCGTGTGTGGAGGTGTGTGCGTGTGCGTGATGCCGACTTGGACTGTTCCTGAAGAAGAAACAGGTTTTTTCCAGTGTATATTAAATTCCTGTATGTGTCTGTGTGCACGTTCGTGTGATGGTACTGTGTGTGTGTGTGTGTGTGTGTGTGTGTGTGTGCACTTTGCTTCGTGTGTGGGATACAAAACTGGGCTGTTCTGGTGACAGACCAACATGCGTCTGGAGCAGGGTTGGTTGCGGAAAGTCCTCACTCTTTTACTCAACACCTTCGCCTCAATTTACATTCATGACAAAATTCATCATTGCACGTCTCATCGCAGACTTTCCCGAGATCTGCGACCCTTCGTGTGTGGTTGCGTGTGTCTGTATGCTTCGTGTGTGTGTGATACAAAACTGGGCTGTTCTTGTGACAGACGACCAGCATGCGTCTGAAGCAGGGTTGGTGCAGAAAGTCCTCACTCTTTTACTCAACACCTTCGCCTCAATTACCATTCATAAAAAATGTTCATCACACGTCTCATCACAGACTGTCCCGGGCTCTGCGACCCGTGCGCCGGGGTCACGTGCGGCGCGAACGAGCGCTGCGTCTTCGGGAGCTGCCGGTGCCGCCCGGGATTCTCCGGCTTCCCCTGCGCCAGAACCGGTAGGTGGCGCTGCCGTGCAGCGTGCGAGGCCGGTACCAGGTGGGCATCGGCATCATTACCTGTTTGAGATCATGCTTCTGCATACATTGTGAAATGCCTTGTAGTATTTTGCGCGTCAGCAACCCCTTCACTCCCTTGTACAGCTGATTCTCAAGTACATGCGAGGTGTTTGAAGAGCCTCACTTCCCAGGTTCACAACCTGAGTGGAAGGCTCTTGGGATGAGATCCTCACAGGAGGAACTCCAAATCTCAGGGAAGCAATTATGAAGCACTTTCATGCTTGTTTTCTGCGTTGTGGACGGAAAAAACACGAAACCGTGGACACCATTCCAGAATGCCTTCGTCCATACAAACAAGTTCGATTTGGCGGAAAACCACCACAATATGTATCTTGCCCTTGATTCCGAAAGGCTGTGTTAGGCACAGTCAGGTGGACACGGATTTGATTGTGCTGTTCTCTGCGCACACTGCAGTGATCCCGGACCCGACGAGCTGCCTCTTCATCAACTGCGGCCCGAACGGGAGGTGTCAGGACGGACGCTGTGTCTGCAGCCTCGGCTTCTTCGGGGACCGCTGCCAAGGTCAGAGGGAGGAGAGAGACACAGAGAGAAGAGACAAGAGAGGATAAAGAGAGAGAGAACAGAGAGAGGAGGAGAGAGGGGGTGGAGAGAGACAGAGAGAAAGAGAGAGAGAGGAGAGAGAGAGGAGATGGAGAGAGAGAGAGAGAGAAAGAGAGAGGAGAGAGACAGAGAGAGAGAGAGGAGAGAGAGAGGGAGGAGAGAGAGAGAGAGAGAGAGCGGGGGGCTTTCCTCCCTCATAACGGGCTACGTTGTGTTTGGCATTTTCCCAAACGCCTCTGGTGGAGTCGTGTGACGTTGCACATCCACAACCAAACAAAGCACCCTTCCAGCACAGCAACCCCTGGGCAAGGATGTGGGCGCTCTCGTGTCACGGAGTCAACGCAGCAACAACGGACAAGCAGTTTGCTGGGCGCAAGGCATTGCACATCCCCTGTGGAACCGACCTGAGATCAAATGGAGACTCCAGAGTGAGAGCAAAGCACTGAACATGGTTTGTCTTTGCAGTGGACCTGTGCGACAACCTGAACTGCGTCAACGGCGAGTGCACCGAGGGGCGATGCGAGTGTTTCTCCGGGTTCTCAGGGCAGTTCTGCGAGCGCGACCAACGTAAGCCTTTCTTTTGCAATGATTTTCAGGAAATTAATTTCAGTGCAAACACTTCTCCAGTGAAATTGTCACCCCCCACACACACACACTCACACACACACACACACACACACACGCGCGCGCGCGCGCGCGTAACAAACAAAGAATGTGCTCATCTGTGTCCAAATGGGTGCACATCGCTGAACATGCTGAGAGACACTTTGACTTGAAAGATCCTCGTAGGTCGTGTTCATTTCTTTTGGGGGGTGTTTCAGGAGACCCATGCGCCGGAGTGTGCGTGAACGGGCAGTGTGTGGACGGGCAGTGCGTCTGCGACACTGGATTCGTCGGTCCCACCTGTGACGGTACGTTCAATTGGTGGGAAAATGTGCAGGTCACAGCAACTCAGACTGAAGCCTGTCATTGAGCAGAACCAGCACCATGATCCATTCAGCTGTACGCTGCCCTGAATACGAGTGATCTCGTTCCCAGGTCGGTGACACAGACACGCCTTTGCCAAGACTCCTGCTTTGGTTTTTGTCCGTTTTGACTCCTCTGTGACTTTGATTTCACATCGGTGTTTTTGTGTTGACGGGCTACACTGCGTGTCTGTCCGTGAAGAAATCAATTCGTTTTGTCTGAAGTCAACAAATCAGTTCGTGTGATGAATGTCACCTCACCAGGTGGTGTGGCTGACCTGACCGCACTGGTCAATAAGAGTTCTGGGTGAATCTGACCCCACCAGTTGGTGTGGTGAATCTGTTCTCACCAGGTGGCGTGGTGAATCTGGACCCTGGCCCCAAAGATGGTGTGGTGAATATGGCCCCAATGCTTGGCGTGTTGAATATTGCAATCTAGCTTGCGAAAACTGACAAATGGATAACTGAGGAACGGGAAATTCGTGGACGAACCATGTCCGTGGCAGCGCACGAAATATAACTCCACCGCTATGATAAACCTGTTCAGTGACGACTGCGTTGCGCGAAATGCACAACCGCGTCCATGCATTGGCCGCTGACATGGCGAATTTCCTGATTCGCCTTTTGCAGTTGACCAGCGGTGCGACAACGTCGTCTGCAACCGGAACCAAGTTTGCATCGAGGGCGTCTGTCAAGGTGTGAACAACAGGGGCTAATTCCACGTTCTGATCCTCGCACACACACATTTGGCAAACAATTTGTTTGATGTTTTGTCTCTTTTGAATTCTGCATGGTCCTGAACTATCGCAGTGATACCCTGAAACATGTACATGCATTCCTGATACAGACGGGCCCTGTGAGGGAGTGACGTGCAGTGGCAACGGACAGTGTGTGATTCTTGATAATTTTGGCCTGTGCGAGTGCAACCCTGGCTACACGGGACTGACGTGTGCAGGTACGTACGACGTCATAACAACAAACACTGTTTGTGTGAGGAATGCAGAGCTAGATCTAACGCAAACAGAAAGGCGTTGGACACTGAGCTGAGACCAGGAATTAGCAAACCAAGACCGGCTGATTTGGTTGTGCTCATCAGATTCTCAATTCATTTATTCCCTTTCTCTGAACTCAAAACAGCGCCTAGTTTGATCTCCCTATTTGTTTACACACAAACCAAATCCTTTGTGCACCATGATTGGAAGATCTGTGTATACCCTGGACACCGTTGTTCTGTGACACCCATTCTGATGCAGACGGACCATGCGCTGGCGTCACGTGCAGTGGCAACGGACGGTGCGAGGTTCGGGCCGGTCTGGGTCTCTGCGCCTGTGACGAAGGCTTCTTCGGGCCCTTCTGTGCAGGTACAAATCGGGCCATCTGTGGTGTCCACTTCTGTTGCCATACCCAAGGCATCCGTCTACCTATGTCTGCCCCAGGAAACGAGCAGGTTCTGTCCGTGTCCTGTGCAAGTTGTGCGCGCCGAAGGTGCTTGGCTTGGTCAAACGATGACGTGAAGGATGCACGCACGCGAGGCTGCATGTTCAAATCACCCACCCACCTACACACACACAAATACACACACACTCACACCAAAGTGGAGTGAAGACAGAAGTCAACTGGGTCGATTCCTCCCACAGCATTGAAAGTGGTGCCTGAATCCTGTGACGTGATAAACCCAAGCACGCACACGTGCTGCAGTGGAATGATTGGTTGGTTCCGTTGCAGAGGATGTGTGCACGGGGGAGCGGTGCAGCGGGAACGGGAGGTGCGTCATCGAGGGGCTGCAGCCCAGATGCGTCTGCGACGACTTCTTCACTGGGCCCAACTGTCAATGTACGTGCTCAAGTTCACTCTGAATACTGTAAGGGCAGTAATACGCTTTGAGCGAAGGCCCAAGCATAAGCAGATCAGTATGTTGACATACAAGCATGGTTGAAAACCCTGCCAGGTATGTAAGACAAGCAGAGAAGCATAAGTGCCTAGATGTTAGGAAGCTGCTGCAGGTCTGAATGAGTACTCATGGCGCAGAGTAGATTCTCCTCCAGTTGTGCTAACAGCTAAAGGTACAAGCTCAGGTCTTGGTTGTCACACCCTCACACCAATCTCAGACTTGTTATAGCCATGTGACAACTCACAGACTGCAACCAATACGTGACTTGCTGTACATGGACTTATCCTGACTGTACCGCACGATACACAGGGCTGAACAATACGGAGGTTCAGCAAACACGTCCGCTCCTTTTCCGATGTGCCCCAATTGCCAGATCAGTGAGACAGATTTCATTTGGTAACTTACCATTGGCTCTCAACTGTTCATGTGATGCAAAATTTGGTCATCTGTACCTTCAATCTATTAATTGGGGCACCGCACGTCTAACACTAAGCCGTGCTGAACCTCGCCGATGTCAGGCCGTTGATCGGCGTTTGCCTCCAGGCGCGGTTGTCTCGGATGCAGTGATGCAAGCGCCGATCGACTTCAAATTGAGAAATAGGGCCGTAACCGACACCTGCGTGGAACTGGCCTTCCGAAACTGAGCCACGTTCGTTCTTCTGCAAACTGGCTACTATTGAACGCGATTGTCTTTCCAGTTGAGATCGACCCGTGTGAAGGTGTCAATTGCAACAACAACGGGCGGTGCATCCCACCCGGGGTCTGTCAGTGCGAGCCACAGTTCACGGGCCCAACGTGTGCAGGTGCGTGCTTTGACAGTGCCAACAAATAGGGTGTTAGTGTTGCACAGCCCATACCACCATGCACTTCGAACAAGGATCAAAATCAACCGAAAGCGATACCATCAGAACAAGTTTGTCCCCAGTTGGTCTTGTTGTCAGGCATTTGAGCGGGTATGCTTGAGCCATTCGTGCATTCTTTAGTAGACACACACACACACAAACACACACACACACACACACACACACACACACACACACACACACACACACACAAACTTACAAACAACACAGACACACACACACACACACACACACAAACTTACAAACAACACAGACAGACAGACAGACAGACACACACACACACACACACACACACACACACACACACATTTGTGCGATGAGAGAATGCAGTTTTGACCAGGACGTGTGTGAATTTGTTTTGACCGGGATTTTCCCGCTTCCTTAATGTATCTTGTACCTGATCTGGTCCTGTGATCGCAGTTGAGACCCACGTTGCGTCTTGTGCCTGAACTGCTTTTGTTAAATTTGCAGTTGAGATTGACCCGTGTCGGGGCGTCACGTGCAGCGGGAACGGAGAGTGCGTCGCGCGGGGCCTCGAAGCCTCGTGCAACTGTCTGCGGGCGTTCACAGGGCCCGACTGCTCAGGTAACGCCCACTCTACCGTGTGGAGCTCCGACCAAACCGTATTGGCGTGTGTTGCAACACCGACGGGTGTGCACTGGGTGCACCACACACACACACACACACACACACACACACACACACACACACACACACACACACACACACGGAAAAGAAATTCACTCCCTTCTCCCTGTAATTTGACTCAGGCCTCATTCTGCGATGTCCCTGGGGATCGCACCCATGTGGGGTGGTTCCGCACAGGGACCACATCCTGAACCAGCCCTTGGGCCCAGGACGGGCTGCAATATGTTTCTTAGCAACACGCGGTGCCAAAACTTGAAATTGATCCCCAAAAATGACACACTGTTCTCATTGTACCTCTTATTTCACTGCTCATCGATGTTTTTTCGTTGCTTCCAGTTGAGGTTTGCAGCATCAGGAACTGCAGTTCTCGAGGACAGTGCAGTGACGGCGTCTGTACCTGTGATGCTGGGTTCGCCGGCGTCAACTGTGAATGTGAGATTTTTCTCCTCACTCTGTTCGATTCACGAGAAACAGTCTGAGGCCCCGTCACACACACACACACACACACACATGCACACACACACAAACGCGCACACACACACATGCACACACACACACAGACGCGCGCGCACACACACACACACACACACACACACACACACACACACACACTGAACAAAGCACGGCGTTGGGCTGCAGCGCACGTTTCAGCAACCTAGGCTCGGAGCAGTGCCCCAATTGCCAGATCTATCGGTGGCACAAACAGCCAAATTTCCTCTGAGAGCCAATGAGAAGTGCCCAAATGATCTCTTTGCCGCCAACCTGGCAACCAGGGCACACAAGCTGCATGGATCTTCAAGAACTTCATTTTGCTGCACTGTGTGATTGCCTCGGGTTTTGTGTGATACTGAGTCTTCCTGCTCTTCAGTCGATATCTGCGCCGTGACGAACTGCAACAGCCGCGGGCAGTGCGACCTCGGCACCTGCATCTGCGACGCCGGCTTCTCGGGACCCAACTGCGAAGGTACACACGCATACCTGACCACACGCACGCACACCTGACGACACACGTACACCTGACCACACAAGCACACACACCTCGCCACACACATAGGTACAGGCACACCTCATTTCATACAGGTTCACTACACACACGTTTTGTTGACACCCTTGTTCATTGCGTCAAAAATTCGTCACTTCTCAATGATTATTTTTTCTGAGCCAAAGAGGCCCTCAAATTCTGGATCCACTTGCTTCGAACACGTTGGTGCCTGTATCCTTTCGAAGAGAATCTTTTCACACAGCTTTGCCGTGTTTCAGTAAACCTGTGCACGGGCAGACGTTGCTCCAACAGGGGCAACTGTGTGCAGGGAGTGTGCGTCTGCATCACGGGCTTCGCTGGAGCCGACTGTGAAGGTGAGAACCTGAACAAAATTGTCTCCGTTGGTACACGGATGTTGGCACCTTGAGATAGCGTTGCCCAGTCTGTCAGAAACACCCATGACTTTCAGAAATGTGGCTGTTTGCCTTTTTCTTGTATTCTTTCGTGGTTTGTTCTTTGAATGGAAAGGTCTTGACAACAAAATCAGTTGTGATGTCGAGATTCCCTCACGTCAAAACAAGGACGCGACCAATGGTCATTGGACCTGCACGCTCAAACCCAAATAAAATGTGATTTCTTGCTGCAGTCGACCTGTGTCGGGGTAGAAACTGCAACAACCGCGGTGTGTGTCGAGGGGGAACGTGCAGGTGTACACCCGGCTTCACCGGGCGAGACTGCGAAGGTAGGGTGAGGTCGTGAATCATCTCAGACTTTCGTAAATTCTGCGTATGACCCAGAGTTACGTATGCAGAACGACTGGGACCCGACCCCAGGGCCTCAGACATCAGCTGCAAAAACGTACCCAGTGACTCTGATTTGTTCCTGCCGTCTGTTCCTGCCCAGTACATGAAGGGGCAACAAATCCTGGAATGGACCAAAACACTGCATCAATTTGTGCACAATTTTGCAGAGGACTCGTGTGCCGGGCTGGACTGCAACAACAGAGGGACGTGCCGGAGGGGCGTCTGCGAATGTGACCGGGGCTTCACCGGGGTGAACTGCGAGACGAACGTGTGTGAGGGCGAGAGCTGCAACGGGAACGGGGAGTGCTTCGTCCTGGGCAACCAACCCAGATGCCGGTGCTTCGAAGGCTTCAGGGGCCTCACGTGCACAGGTAAGTCCACAGATTAGAAAATCGTGACGTCACGTGTTTTTTTGTTTGCGTCCTCAATTTTTCTCTTTGTCCGAAGTGTTTTAAGCGAGTAAAGTGTGGTGTCATAATTTTCTCTGAAGCTGGACTGCCGACAAATACAAATACCCCCAAGAAAATTTTCAGTTTTTTGTTTTCCTCAGACATTGATGAATGCGCGGAAAACAGAGACAACTGCGGAGTCAATGCTGATTGCATCAACACTCCTGGAAGCTTCACGTGCACGTGCAGTGAGGGATTCACAGGAGATGGATTCATCTGCATAGGTTTGGGTTTTGGGCGCAGTTGTGCGAGGCTTAGTCATTTTAAGATGAGAATCTTCATGTTTGGAACCGCCTTTCGACGCCTCAGCGATGCCGTAAAATTGTCCAGTCAGAGTCGTTGATCTGTGTCAATAGTTTGGTCATGAAGATTCTCATCATGAAATAACTTAGCCTCGCAGTCGCCTGTTTTTGTTTGCGTCATTGCCGGAGAACAGCTTGTCTGAAATATGCACTTTTTCTGCAGATATTAACGAATGCCAAGAGAATACAGATAGTTGTGACCCCAACGCACAATGCACGAACACCGTAGGCAGCTTTAGTTGTGAATGTAACCCAGGCTACACCGGCTCTGGGGTGGTGTGCACAGCTTTGAGTTTTATTTTCCGCCCGAAAGCAAAATATAAACAATGCCCTCCGAAATTGTAGCAATTGTAGAATTTCGGAGGACATTGTTTGTATGGTGCTTCAGTTTTTGTTGTTAATTTTTGAGCTCATGTTTTGAGTTTTTTTATCACTTGCACAATGCACCACTAAAGCGGTTTTCACATTGGTGACGCGCGTCATTCTCTTGACGTCGGCGTCAAAATTTAACATTGCACCCAATGGTGGAATTTTTGACGTCAGTACACAAACGTTAAGTGTGTGTTTTGCAACTTGCTTTCGTCAATGTCGCAAATTTCTTTGTTACAAACATCAATGAGTGTCTGAGAAACACAGCAACCTGTGGTCTAAACGCGGAATGTGTAAACACCCCTGGAAGCTACATGTGCGCCTGCGAGTCTGGGTTCACTGGGGACGGACTCACGTGCACGGGTACGACGGACAACGCCCAACTCCTGTTTTGCCATTTTCTTCTGCAAGTCCCTTCAACTTTTCAGAACTTGTTGCACGATCTCTTCGAGCTGTATCGAGGATGTGTGTCATCGCTTTTGCTTTTCAGATCTTGATGAATGTGTGGAAAACACAGACAATTGCGATTCCAATGCTCAGTGCACAAACACCGTGGGTAGCTTCACCTGTACTTGCGACCCTGGATACACGGGAGATGGAGTTTCTTGCACAGGTTTGCACCAAACCACCTCCAGACACAAACCAAGTTTTGCCCACTTGTGTTTGCAACTTCTGTGTTGCTACCTCTGACCTCAGGCTCTGCCACTCCGTTCACACTTTTGGTGCTTGTTGCACTGTTGCAGATGTCAATGAGTGCACTCTGGGTCTGGACGATTGTGGTGCGAATTCTGCCTGTGACAACACCATTGGAAGTTATGAGTGCACCTGTGATGGTGGTTTTGAAGGAGTTGATGGGAGAGACTGCACTGGTTTGTTTCAACAGTCCTATTGCAGCTTCTGATGAGCTGTACATAATCTCGGACAAAGCACAGTGTAGAAAGTTTCCAGGGAAATCAAAAACCAAGGGTTTTGTTGACTGAGTTCTGTGGGCTTTATTTCTGCAGATATCAATGAGTGTCTGAGAAATACAGACAACTGCGACGCCAATGCAGAATGTGACAACACTCAGGGCAGCTTCACTTGCACCTGCGACCCTGGGTACTCTGGAGATGGAGTTTCTTGCACAGGTTCGCACTGGATCACCTTTGTCCACTTCTCTGTAGCACAACCTTAGTTATTTGGTTTGTTTGCTTGTTCAGGTTCGCACTGAAACCACCTCCAAACACAAACTTAGTTTTGACCATTTTTGTATGCAATGCTGTCTGTTCACAAACACACGAGACTTGCACCACTCTGTTTACACATTGGTGGCTGTTGCACTGTTACAGATGTAAATGAGTGCACTATGGGTCTGGACGACTGTGGTGCGAATTCTGCCTGTGACAACACCATGGGAAGTTTTGAGTGCACTTGCGATGATGGTTTTGAAGGAGATAATGGGAGAATGTGCACTGGTCAGTTTCGCTCCGTGTTTCAACAGTGTTCCTTCGATGCTCCGTTTGTTCTGGGCAGAGTCCCACAAGCGCGAACATTTGAGACTCTTTCTTTCTGAGCACCTTCTTTTCAAATTGTTGTTGTGCGCCATCTGACTAAGGTATGGGGTGTTATTTTTTTCTTTTCTGCAGATATTGATGAGTGTCAGAGGAACACAGACAACTGTGATGCTGACAATGCTCAATGCACCAATACAGCGGGAAGCTTCACTTGTATGTGCAATGAAGGGTTCACTGGTGATGGCATCACGTGCTCAGGTTTGATCTCTGCCTGTTATCCTTTGTGTGTGTGTGTGTGTGTGTGTCAGGTGTCTGTGTTGCACATGCTATCTGTTGACCAGCTATTCACAGTCGTTGTTGCCCTTTGTTTCAGCATTGATGGATTGCTCACTGGACCCAAGTCTCTGTCATCCAGACGCAAGCTGTGATTCTTCAGGAACAATGTCAGTGTGCGTGTGCAATATCGGCTTCTCTGGAGATGGACTTGACTGTGCAGGTCAGTGCGACACAAGGCAATGAAGCTTACAAGTAGCGTCCACTGCTTCTGGAAGCTCTGCAGATTCTCATGTGCAGACGTCTCTTGGTGCACCATGGCACGTTGAGAAATCTGCCTGAACATTCTCTGTTTGAGACACTGTTGGCAGGCAGTTTCGTGTGTGCCTGCATTGCTGGCGAAAAAAAGATACAAAAGACCTTGTGTTTTCTCGCTGCCCCAACAATTTCCTCAGGCGATCTGACAAAGGACATCAGACTAATATTTTTGACGTGTCCTTTTCATTTCAGATATCGATGAGTGCACAGAAGGCACGAACAATTGTGATTCCAATGCTGCCTGTACGAACACTGTTGGAAGCTTTACTTGCGAGTGCAATATTGGGTTCACAGGGAATGGAGTGGACTGTGAAGGCAAGTCAGATGTTGTCAGATGTGAGGTACATTATTGCCAGATACTTGGACAAATCCTGTTTGATATTTATCTCAAATACATATCAAACTCTGCAGATATTGATGAATGCGCAGAAGGCATAGACAACTGCAATGTCAATGCTGAGTGTGGGAACACTTTTGGAAGTTTTGTGTGCGCGTGCAACATGGGGTTCACAGGGGACGGAGTCCAATGTGATGGTATGTTGACCCTTGTGTTTTTGATAATCAAACGATGAAGAAAAAACTCACAAAAGGTGTCCAGGCAAGTCCTTCACCTGTTATCTGAAAACATCCAAAACAAATGCCGTGTCAATGGTTATTCTGCAGATATTGACGAATGCACAGAAGGCACAGACAATTGTAACGTCAATGCTGAGTGCATGAACACCGTTGGAAGCTTCACGTGTGCCTGCATTGAGGGATTTTCTGGAGATGGAGTCGATTGTGAAGGTGAGACAAATGGTCAGATGTTGGAGGAATGGAATTGTTGCCAGATACTCAAGAGCCTGTTAGATTTTCACATTGAATGTAAATGATCTAATTCACCAGATATCGACGAGTGCACTGAAGGCACTGATAACTGTGATGTGAATGCTGAATGCACGAACACTGTTGGAAGTTTCACATGTACGTGCAATGAGGGATTTTCTGGAGATGGAGTGACGTGTGTTGGTAAGTTTGGTGCAACCGACATCAAGGAACATACTTCAATCTGAGTTCAACGCAGGACGAAATTTCAGCACAGGTTTCAGCCCTATGTGAACAAATAGGTTCCTGGACCTCGCAGTTTGGGTTGTGTTTCGCTTTCACCTTCAACAACATCAATCGATAGCATATCTCTTACCGTTATCCATGAGTGCTTGGTCAATCCCAAATGTGTGATTTCAATGCTGAATGCACAATATTAAGGAGCTTGTGGTTTCAGTGCCTTGCAGTCTGGGGACAGATTGTCACAGCAAACCTGCAACAGCTGGTCAAACCCAGAAGTAACTTTGTTTTGCAGAAGACAACCCTTGTGCAGAAAACAACTGTGATGCCAATGCCCTTTGTGAAGTGACTGGCGAAACCTTCACATGCACGTGCAATTCTGGATTTTCTGGAGATGGTCTGGTGTGTGAAGGTAAGTCCAATTTGAGATGTACTACAGAAGAGCAAGTTGGTCTTTGTGTTACAAGCGAAGTGATTTTGACAAGCAAATGAAACTGAGCTGAAACCGTCTGATCTAATTTTCTTATGTTGTTGTCTATTCAGACATTGATGAGTGCACAGAAGGCACTGACGACTGTGATGTGAATGCTGAATGCACAAACACAGTGGGCAGCTTCACATGCGCGTGCAATGAAGGGTTCTTTGGAGACGGGGTGATGTGCTTTGGTAAGTTTGGTGTTGCACACACCTGGGAGCAATGGGTATCTGAGTGAAGTGAAGTTTCAGCAAAGGCTGTTTTGTCACAAAAGTTGCCTGTCAAAGTAAACAGGATTCAGAAACAGGCTTCTGTAGCACGTACACATAGCAGTGTCAGAGGCAGACAGAACAGTTGTTCTTTTATTTGTCTCTGTTCCAAAGCTTTCATTGAATGGTTGGTCAGGCCAGACAACTGCTCTGCATGAGAGAAGCTTTTGGTACTGTGTGATCTGGGGCGAACCTGAGACAGTGTTTCGCTCTTCAGTAAAGGTGACTTCATATAGAGCTTGTTGCGTTCTGCGTTTTGCGGCAATTTGTTGGGCGGCGTCAAACTTTGACATGACGCCTAATGTGACGCAGGTAGCTTGCCACAGATAATCGCTGGGAATCGATTCTTGACGCAAGAAATGTGCGGACACAGGAGTCAATGACTTTTGCCGCAAAACGCAAAACGCAACAGTTCTATATGAAGCCGCCCTAACGAACCATTCAGCCAACTTCCAAACGTGACTTTTGTAGAAGAGGACCCTTGTGCGGAGAACAACTGTGACGCCAATGCTGAGTGCATTGTTGAGGCCGGTGGAGGTTTTACGTGCACGTGCAACATTGGGTTCTCTGGAGATGGAGTCACGTGTGAAGGCAAGTCCAACATTTTGAGTCATAAGCGCACGAAAGTGCCTCACATATCCGGATCAGGGTGGATGAGCCAACATAAGTCTCGGTGTCAGACCCTCACTGGGCCAAACTTAACGATGCCAATCGATGATGTAGGGTGAGGGAATCAGCCCCCACCCTGTGTTTCTATTGCAAAAACCAAGGTTTCAAGAAACTGGTGTAAAACTGGTTTTCCGCAAGCTTACTGTCTGGAGCTTTGCAATCAAAAACCAAAATGTCTTTGTGAACGCTTCTGCAGATGTCGACGAGTGCACAGAAGGCACAGACAACTGCAATGCCAATGCTGCCTGCACCAACACTGTGGGCAGTTTCACATGTGCCTGCAATGAGGGATTTTCTGGAGATGGAGTTGATTGTGAAGGTGAGACCGTTGTGGTCAGATATGAGATGCATTGTTGCCAGATACATGGACAAAGCCGGCTTGATATTTATCTTTTTTTATTTGTCTTTGAGGTGTCCTTTCCATTTCAGATGTTGACGAGTGCATAGAAGGCACTGACAATTGTGATGCCAATGCTGAGTGCATGAACACCGTTGGAAGCTTCACGTGCGAGTGCAATACAGGGTTCACAGGGGACGGAGTGGACTGTGTTGGTAAGTTGACCCTTGTATTTGCCCAAAGACAGAAACAACAATGTATCACGTCACTGTCCTGGCAAGTCCTGCACCTGTCATCTGGGAGCCTCCAAAACAAATTTTTTTTTTTGCCTCAGATGTGAATGAGTGCACAGAAGGCACAGACAATTGCAACATCAATGCTTTGTGCACCAACACTGTTGGAAGTTTCACATGTGCCTGCAATGAGGGATTTTCTGGAGATGGAGTTGACTGTGAAGGTGAGCCAGATGTTGGATGTACCTTTTATTCTCACCTTAGTATACGATGCACCCCGACTTCTGTGTTGGTTTCTGGTTTCTCTGAAGCAAAGCCCATTTGATATTTATCTTGATTGTCATCTTTGGTTTTGAATGTAAATTTACTTCTGCAGATGTTGATGAGTGCACAGAAGGCACAGACAACTGTAACGCCAATGCTGAGTGCATGAACACCGTTGGAAGCTTCACATGCGAGTGCAATACAGGGTACACAGGGAATGGAGTGGACTGTGTTGGTAAGTTGGTCCCACACGCAGTTTGGAACCATTTCCCAGAATGAAGCTGCAATTTTGTTTGCAAGAACCAAACATCCTGTTGAAACTGTCAAAAGCCTCACCCTTGGCCAATACAATCTTCTGTTTCTTTTTCAGATGTCAACGAGTGTGACGAAGGCACGGACGATTGTGATGCGAACACCGTTTGTGTGAACACAGTGGGCAGCTTCACATGCACAGGTTCGGATACACACACCCTCAGATAGCCTTTGTGTTGGAGATGGGGAGTGTTCTTTTGTTCCTTGTTTGACGTGGACCTGTACCTATCTTGCATCATGCACTGTTGCAGATCAAGCAGATTGCACAGATGACCCAAGCGTGTGTCACCAAGATGCCTCCTGTGAGGATGTGGATGGAAGTATGATATGCGTGTGCAATGTGGGATATTCTGGAAGTGGACTTGTGTGTGAAGGTAGGCATCAGAATGACTCCCATTCAAGAGCCTCGTTCTGTTCTTACAGAAAATGCACAAGGAACACTTGTATCTTTTGTTGCAGATATCAATGAGTGCCTGGCAAACACGAATAACTGTGATGGCAACGCTACCTGTAGCAATACTCCAGGGAGCTTCACGTGCGCATGTAACACTGGGTTCACTGGAGACGGAACAGAATGCACAGGTCAGAAAGTCTGGAAATTTTGATCTTCACACATGGGTGTTGAAAACTATACGTGGGGACTGACACTCATGATGCACCATGGTTTCTGGTCCTTGCTGTGTAAAACACATTGAATGAAAGAAAGTCACAACCCACTGTGACAGTACAGCACGCACCCGTGTTCATGCTTTGTCCCTTGATCGAGATGCCGATCTTTTTTGCAGACAATGATGAGTGTGCAGACAACACAAACAACTGTGACCCGAATGCACTTTGTGCGAACAACCCGGGGAGTTTCACTTGTACCTGCAACTCAGGGTTCACTGGGAGTGGAACAGAATGTGAAGGTAAATATTTCTCGCAGTGTCATTGTGATGTGAAAATGCCCAACCCCTGCAAAAATCTATTTCCTTTGTACTGAGGTCAACGAAAAAGCACTGACGCACAGGTGTGATTTCAATTCACTTGTTTCGTTTTGCAGACATTGATGAGTGCACAGAAGGCACAGACAACTGCGATGATAACAATGCTGTTTGCACTAACACTGTTGGCGGCTTCACTTGCATGTGCAACGAAGGATTCACTGGTGACGGCGTCACATGCAGAGGTTGGTGAAACACGCTTATTTTCATGTTTTCAATTGATGCAATCTTTGAAAATTTCCTTCACTGAAAACATTATTCCAGCTCTGGCTGATTGCACCAACGACGCAAGCATCTGTCATGAAAATGCGCTATGTACAGAGATGGACGGAAGCTCCATGTGTGTGTGCAATCCTGGATTTTCTGGAGATGGACTGACTTGTGAAGGTGAGTGAAGCTGGAACCTTCTGTTCCTACAAAGGGAGGAAACAAGACCAAGTGATGATTACTTTGCAAGAAGTAAGTTTGTATTTCCTTTCCTTCAGATATTGACGAGTGCGCATTGGGCACTGACAATTGTCATGGTAACGCTACTTGCACCAATACCGTGGGGAGTTTCACGTGCGAGTGTGACTCCGGTTTCTCTGGTGACGGAGTGGTGTGCACAGGTGAGAGAAAAGACACATTTTTTCCAATCCAGTCAAAACATTTCTCGGTAAGTTTTTAAGTTGGGCGCAAGACAAAACTTTGGCATAGCACGAGGAACTGAGCCCTGGAATAATTTATGTTTCCTTACGTAGATGATGACGAGTGCGCGTTGGGCACAGACAATTGTAACACCAATGCTGCGTGTACGAACACTGTCGGAAGCTTCACGTGCGCGTGCAATGAAGGGTATTCTGGAGATGGGGTCACTTGTGCAGGTCAGTCAGGTTTGGCTATAAAAATCTGTTTGGCAAAGTTTTCAACTTCTTCCTACAACATGGTTTCACTTGTCGCAGATGGCTGAAGTGTGAATCTTTCAAATTCATTCAGTCCTGACACCAAAAACTTTGCATCCAATTTTGATAGCAGTGTCACTCCTCTTTCAGACATAGAGGAGTGTGAAGATGGTCTGGACAACTGCGATTCCAATGCCACCTGCATGAACACTGTTGGCAGTTTCACCTGCACTTGTAATGAGGGCTTTTCAGGAAACGGAGTCATGTGCTCAGGTTTGTGGTTATTGGGGGGGGGGGGGGTAGCAAATAGCCCACAACGCTGGAAATGCAAACGTAACAGAGGCCATGTTGTTATGGTCAAAAGTTACGTTGGCGTTTGCGTTTCCAGGTTGCGTGCTGCTTGCTGAAACTCATTTGGGAGTTTTAGCAGAATTTGCTCACGTAAACGCAAACGTACAGATCTCTACAATGCAAAAAGTTACGTTTTGCTGTCAGTATGTGACAACAAGACGCAAGTTTTGCAGTTTTCACATCATGAAGCAACCTAACTTTTTTCCTGTGCATCAAAGACATTTTTTACAATTTGATTTGCAAGTGTTTATGGCACATTTCTGTGGACAATTGCAACTTTTGGAACTCATTTTGGGTGTATTTCTTTTGGTCACAAACAAATATTTTCAAAGCATTCTGAATGTCGAGAAAAACATTACGTTTACGTTTTGAGTGCTAAAACTCCCAGCTATTTTGCTGAAGAACGTCCGTGAAACTTTTTTGCCTCAAGCCAATTGGATTTCAGTGTCTTTTTTCCCTTTTCACAGATGATGACGAGTGCATGGACAACACTGATAACTGTGCTGACACTGCTGAGTGCGAAAACACCATCGGAAGTTTCATATGCACCTGCAACACAGGATTCACTGGAGATGGAGTCACGTGTGAAGGTGAGGAGGGTGGACAAAGCGTGATCAAGAACTGCTTCGTGAAACGACAAGTGGCTTGATCTGCCCTCGCATTGCACGACAAACGTGAAAATGACCCGAAATAGCTTTATGACTCATCCAGAAAGATTCAATCAAACGCCAGTTCTCATGTTGTTTCTTTTCAGATGTTGATGAATGCGCTGAAGATACAGACAATTGTGATGATGACGATGCCGAGTGCACCAACAGTGTGGGCAGTTTCACGTGCGCCTGCATCAACGGGCTGGTTGGGGATGGTGTCACTTGCACAGGTTAAAAAAAAAATGTGTTCTTCACTTGGTTGAGCAAAACAATACAAAATGTGAGAACTCAAATTGCATTGAAAAACCATCTCTCACGGGTTGTTTCAGAGCCGACTGACTGCACCAATGACCCAACCATCTGTCATGATAATGCTGACTGTACAGATGTTGATGGAAGCTTGATGTGTGTGTGCAACCCTGGATATTCTGGCGATGGACTGACAGTTTGTACAGGTGAGTGAAGCAAGAAATTATATCACTGCAGAGAGCTAGCAAGCAAGAACAACTGACGTTTACCACACGGCATATCTTGTTTCTCTTCAGATGTTGATGAGTGTGTGTTGGGCACTGATGACTGCGATCCCAATGCTGAATGCATGAACACTATCGGCAGCTTCACATGCACGTGCAACGTTGGTTTCTCCGCTGACGGAGACCTGTGCGTAGGTAAAGAGCAAACAAGAAGCAGTGCTCAAGGCAACTGCAGTGCGAAGTCCCTTGCGGCGTCGGTAATGTCGTCAATTCTTCCTTGTCCTCCTTGTCTTCCACCAGTCATGCTGTCCATGGGGGGGGGGAGCATCTGGTGGGGGGGGGGGGTCTGGCAGGGGGAGGGGGTTGGGGGAGGGGGCAGGGGACATTTCATCCACCCTGCCATATACTGCACCAGGTACCACATGGTCCTTTGCCCGAAAGGGACTTCGCACAATTCCAACGTTTTCTCTCCAGCGGAACCGGGGGCCCCAGAGCTCGACTCCCTCACCCCCCCCCCCATTTTTTCATTTTTTATCTTTTTGAGTCGTCGAGAGTGAAGGGCAAACTTGACGTTCTTTGCCTTTGAACACCACGTTCGTTGTTACCACATCGCAAAATCTTCTGTAGACAATGAAGAATGCCTGGATAACACAGACAACTGCAACGTAAACGCCATTTGTGAAAACACCATTGGGAGTTTTACGTGTACTTGCAATGATGGATATTCTGGAGATGGAGTCGACTGTGAAGGTCAGTCAGTGTGAGGTTTCTGTGGTTTCAATCTCGGGTGGTGAATTCAGACGGAAGCATCTTGAAAACATTCACTTGTTTTTCTTTCCTGTTTTGGTGAAAACAAACTGTAGATTCAACAACCCTGTTGAAGTCGATGCTCTTTTTCTCGAAAATGTGAATTGCTAATGCCAGGTATATCACTGTGTTCAGAGTTCTCTTCTGCAGCACTGTTCGTCCTTGTGCTACTGATATTCACGCTGCGACACAAAGTAATTTGTGGAGAGACAAAGGCTCCAGACAAGTTTCTGGATCATTGATCAAATAAATCCGTTGTTACAGATATCGACGAGTGCATAGAAGGCACTGACACCTGTTCTGACAATGCTGCCTGCATGAACACTGTTGGAAGTTTCACGTGCGAGTGCAATGAGGGATTCACAGGAGATGGAGAGACCTGTGAAGGTGAGTCAGATTATTGCACAACTGTACGAGCGCAAAGTTGCACCGTCAGACATTCTGTCTGTCACTGTCGGTACAATGTGTTTGTCTGAAATGAGATCCGTGACGCCAACGACACGCAACGATGCACCGCGCGTTTGATTCGCAGATGTGAATGAGTGTGAGGAAGAAATTGACGACTGTGACGCCAATGCTGTGTGTACCAACACGGTGGGCAGCTTCACGTGTGCGTGCAATGAGGGATATTCTGGAGACGGAGTCACGTGCACAGGTAGATCCACGGGTTCCCGGTGTAGCGTGCCCGATTGGCATGTGTTCCAAATGACACGTGTCATTGGGGCATGGTGGCAGACCCATGCCCCATTGACACTGTCATTTGGGCACACTGGTAGAGCAATGCCCAATTGACATGTCAATGGGGCACGCAAGTCAACCGGGCATTTAAATTACACCAGGTCTGCAGTGTTTTACGTGAAAAAAAAACAACTGACCAAACACCTGGGAAAGCACATATTTTAAAGGCGTTCACTGTTGATTCATTTCATTAAAACAATTCTTGAAATGTTGCAGATGTTGATGAGTGCACGGACAACACAGACAACTGCGGTGACAACACCATTTGTATGAACACCGTTGGAAGTTTCTTCTGCATGTGCATTGAAGGGTTTACTGAATCTGGAGATGCAGTTTCCTGTGTTGGTGAGTTTGACTCAAGACATCGAAAGACAAACCACAAGAAGAAATTTTTTGACAAAAAATAATGAAAATTATGCCAACAAGAAACTGTCTGGCTGGAATATCATTTGTGTACTCATCACCAGCAACCCTCGACCCTTGATGCAATTTTACTTGCTAAATGGCTTTTGCAGACGCGGATGAGTGTACGGAAGGCACTGATAACTGCAACGCGAACGCTGTGTGCTCGAACACAATTGGAAGTTTCAATTGCACGTGCAATATGGGCTTCTTTGGAGACGGGGTGGACTGTCGAGGTGGGTGTTGAGCTGCATGAGCACAAACACACAAAGGAAACAAGAGCAAATTCAGTCATTCATTGAGACAATTTTGCGCATTTTCCATTGAATTCAATCTTGAGTTCCCTGAGTCATGATTTCTTGTGCCTGTTTGTGTTGCAGATAGCAATGAGTGCGTTTCAGGCGCAGACAATTGCAACGACAACGCCATGTGCACGAACACTGTGGGCAGCTTCGAATGCGTGTGCAACGGTGGTTTCACTGGGGACGGAGTGATGTGCGAAGGTAACTTCCATTAGATTCTACGTTGTTGCTTGTGTCTTCGGGTGTTGATGAATGGGAAGGAGGGACAAACAACCGTAATCCCAATGCTGCGTGTACAAACATTGTGTGTAGCTTCACTTGCAGACTCCACGTGCAATGAAGTGTGACTGGGACAATGTGCTCACGTATTTTTGAAGCACAGACAAGAGTCTAATGTGAAGAAATTACTGAAGTCAGAATGACAAGCAGAACAAAACTTGACTTTTCCTCTGAACTTTCTGCAATGAGTGCTCATCTGTTTCACCAGATGAAGACGAGTGTGTCCTGGGTACAGACGACTGCGCTGATGACGTTGCAACGTGTATGAACACCGTTGGAAGTTTCACGTGCATGTGCAACACAGGGTTCACTGGAGATGGAGTGACATGTACAGGTCAGTTTGATGCGTGTTCGGTACAAGAATAACAAGAAGCAGTGCTCAAGGCAACTGCAGTGCGAAGTCCTTTGCCGGTAATGTCTTCTCCATGGGGATGGTCCAGCAGGGGGGAGGGGGTCCAGCAGGGGGGAGGGGGGGTTTGGGGAGGGGCAGGGGACATTTCATCCACCTTGCCATATACTGCACTACCACATGGTGCATCGCCCCAAAGGGACTTCGCACAATAATGTCGGTAATTTCAAGTGAAACTGGATTCTGAAATGCATGGCGCCTGCAATTTGCCTTGTGCTCTGTATCTCGTTTCGAGGCATCCTCCGCTGGTTGAGACAAACCAGGAGCACACTGGACTCTATCTCGATCCCTCGCTGTTTCAGATATTGACGAGTGTATGCAAGACACAGACAACTGTGACGCTAATGCCGAGTGTATGAACACTGACGGTAGTTTCACCTGCACCTGCAACGACGGGTGGTTTGGGGACGGAGTCACCTGTGGTTCGTATAAACACGTCACGTTTCTCTCTGCGCGTTGGAGCCTGGTGTCTGGGGCTGACCCCAGGAACTGTAAAAATCCTTCCGTCAAACACGAGTCGCGTTTTTGGAGGTTCTTGAAGCTGCGATGAGTTCCCCTGTATGGAGTTGCACCAAACTTCAGATTTGCCCCTGGAGCTGTGTGCGACACAGGCATCATGGTGTTCCGCTGTGCGTGTCGTGCAAACACGACGTTTGAAATTGAAAACGTCAACCTCAACGTCAATTTTTTTTACATACTTTGATGAAGAACCAGGGTTTCTCCATCAGAAATTTTCTGTGCAAGAGGGCTTGAAGTTTTTCTCCAAACGTCGCTGTTTAAACTCACTATGTTTTGTTGTGCACAGACTGCTCCAGAAACATCACGTTGACCCCCGGGATGACGGCGATGCTGACGAGTCCCGGATACGAGCCCGGAACCTCCTACACACCCAACACCGAGTGCACCTACTTCGTCACCGCGCCCCCGAATCACGTCATTGAGTGAGTTGAGACGGGCAGTGGTCTGCGTTTCACTCGTGTGATATACGTGTGAATCTGCATGTTTCACTCGTAATTGAACTTTCCCGCTTCCCCTGCTAAAAGCTGTGGAGCAGCTTCACATGTGAGAGTACCCATGGATGTGTATCTTGGGTTTAAGAAGCCATCCCAGAAGCAGATCAGGGTTGTTTGGAATTAGGAATTGTCATACTCTGAGCTGAATCAATATACAGCTGGAGTATCTTTCTTCATTGTTGGACCTGATTATGTATGTTGGGCATGAAGTACGAATGCGTTGTGAAGAGGATTTAAGTAGGATATGGCAGTCGCCAGGTGCCATGGGGCATGCCCGAGGGCGCACGGCTGACCCCCACTACACACTCGTGTGTGATGCACGATCACGTTCAATGGAACTACCCCAAGCAGCAGTCAACGAAATGGCTGTAATATCACCGGTGTTGGAGCCACACGTGAGCTCTGGACAACATCATCCCTGGTATTTCTCTCCAGGGTCGAGGTGCTCAATCTGGACATCGAGATCGGATTCCGACTCGTCTGCGCCTTCGACTACCTCTCCATCTCTCCTCTCAACTCCATGTTCACCGAGCAGGAAATCAGGTACAGGCAACATCGTGACTGTTTGGTTTGCGGGGCAGGCTGCTTTCCAGCGTGCACAGAAACTGGTCCTTGATGCAAGCTGTGAACGGCGTGTGGTTTGTGGTGCAGGTTGTGTCTGTAAGACTGTGGTTTGTGGTGCATGTTGTGTCTGTAAGACTGTGGTTTGTGGTGCAGGTTGTGTAACAACGTCTGCAGAGACTGTGGTTTGTGGTGCAGGTTGTGTCTACAGAGACTGTGGTTTGTGGTGCAGGTTGTGTCTACAGAGACTGTGGTTTGTGGTGCAGGTTGTGTCTGTAGAGACTGTGGTTTGTGGTGCAGGTTGTGTAACAACATCTGCAGAGACTGTGGTTTGTGGAGCAGGTTGTGTAACAGCGCCTGCAGAGACTGTGGTTTGTGGTGCAGGTTGTGTAACAGAGACTGTGGTTTGTGGTGCAGGTTGTGTAACAGCGCCTGCAGAGACTTCCCGCTGGTGACGGACGACAACACGGCGCAGCTCGTCTTCTCCTCGGACGGCTCCATCGAGGGCGACGGGTTCCAGATCGAACTCACGGCGAGAAATCGCAACGCCGACAGTGAGCACCGCACAGCGCTCACAACACACCATACACAGGAGAGGCACTCACCCCGCACACACACACACTCACAACACGCCACACACAGGAGAAGCACACATCCCGCACACACACGCACATACACACACACTCACAACACGCCACACACAGGACAAGCACACACACAGCGCACACACGGACACTGGGCAAGCACGCACCCTGCACAAAGAAGACAAACTCTCACACACACACGCACAACACTCATGCACACACAACATGCATGCACTGGCACACACACACATGGGACACACACACACGGTATACACATGCACTTGGAAATCAAATACAAATACGCACATACACGCACACAATTGTTCTCACACACACCACAAACACTCACGCACTGCATATTGATGCATCAGTACACATACACACACGCCAAAGTGTCTGCAAGCGATTCTCCCAAATCGTCATCAAAACTGTCAAGTTTGAGTAAAAATTCGATTTTTTTCATTTTTACACCAAAGGTGTCACACATGTAGAGGAAAATCACCATGCAGCACAAACCATCATTACATCAACATTTTGTGCAATGTTACCAACAATATTGCGCATGCGCAGCGAACAACCTGTGTGGAGACGCGAACTGCGGTACGGACATCACGTGCCTGGACCTGGACTACGACTTCGCCTGCATCTGCAGCGACGAACTCACCAGCCACAAGTGCCCCATCGGTCAGTGTGTGTGTGTGTGTGTGTGTGTGTGTCGGTGCGTGTGTGTGTGAGTGCCCCATCGATCAGTCGGTTTGTGGGCGTCTGTTGTGGAGGCTCCATGGGCCAAGGGCAAGAGAAGATTCAGAGTTGTCGTGTCCGCTCTTTGTTTTGTGCTGCCACAAGCGTGTTCCCCTCGAGGAAGTTATTTTGTGTACCTTCCCTTGGATGGTTGGGCTCTGACCCGGATGCATTTGCCAGATAGCTACAGTCGCTTGCAAGTTCAGAATTCGTGTCGTCTGACCAAGCTTCAGGGAATCGCAAAGCCCGTTGTCCACAATCTGAACACAAAGGGAAAACAATTCTGATTGGCTGATCACGACCAGAGGCATGGAAAACTACCACGTGTGTCACTCGTGCCCAGCTTTAGTCATTTCAGCTTGGTGTGGTTGATGCATTGACACCGGAAGTGGCGCCATCTTGTTTGCAGTGGAGTGCGGCGAGGTCATCACGGCGCCGTCTGGCGTCATCACGCCGGAGCTGGACGAGAACGGGAACTACCTGGTGAACCAGGACTGCACGTGGCGGATCGAGGCCCCGCTCACCAGCCAGGCCGTCGTCTTCGACTTCGTGATGCTCGACCTCCAGGAGACAAACCAGGTGAGGCCACCCGTGCACGCAGCAGGGACTGTGAGCTGTGATGGAGGGAGAGAGAGTCGCGTTGTTTTCCCACGAGATACCTGAGCGTTGAGCCTTCTGGATTTGACTGATTGTGCGAAGTCCCTTTGGGGCGAAGCACCATACATGTGGCAGTGCAGTGTATGGCAAGGTGGATGAAATGTCCCCTGCCCCCCTCCCCCTCACCCCCCTGCCCCTCCCCACCCCCCCCACCCCTAAACCCCCCCCCCCTGGACCCCCCCTACCCCCCGACCCCCCCGGCCCCTGGACCCCCCCCCCAGTGGATAGCATGACTTGTGGAGGACAAGGAAGAATCGACGACATTACCGGCACAAGGGACTTCGCACTGCAGTTGCCTTGAGCACTGCTTCTTGTTTGCCACGAGATACGTGAGCGTTGAG
>JAAUXT010116830.1_pt1 | contig 29359 bp, 26 predicted proteins | sample 7278171 | NCBI WGS metagenome assembly JAAUXT01 (sample SAMN14350112, study PRJNA611818) | marine sediment metagenome | isolation source: surface marine sediment (1.8m) | place: French Polynesia: Moorea | collected 2018-08
AATGTTTGGAGAAAAGCTGAGGACACAAGCTTGGGACACTCTGAGAGGAGAGGTTCTTGCACGCAAAGACAATAGAAAATCGAAAGCAACGACCAGCATCGTGCTAGATGAACGTCAGCCAACGCGACGAGATGAGCGTCGTTTATGTGGTGTGGCGTTCACCAGACATCCTGACGCCATCGTGCTGCAACAACCAGGATTTCAACAAGATTTCAACTTTCTGCCCCAAACACACCAGAGAGTTCCGAATGACCCAGAGACTCCCATCTGTTCTGTCTTTTCGTGATGTGCAACCAGCAAGAATAGACCGAGACAAAGCCGAGGACAAAAATTCTTCGGTGTCCTGTGCTTCTTCTGTTGACCTTCGTCTTGAGTACAAAAATAGCTCCATGGAGCTCGCGGTGATTTGAGGAAATTTCAGTTACTCTGACTTGGCTTGCTCTGATTTGGCTTGCTCTGATTTGGGTCACTCAGATTTGGCTTGCTCTGATTTGGGTCACTCTGATTTGGCTCGGTCTGATTTGGCTCGCTCTGATTTGGCTTGCTTTTTTGTAAAAATTCTTACTTTTTTCACTCAATATTCACAACTTAGGAACTCATTTAGTACACACCCAAACAGATCCAGAACAAATTTGACCAAATGGAACTTTTACACATTGTTTCACAACAATATCCACATATCAACCAAAAGAATTGCCTGATATTCATTCTTAAATTTTCTATTAAAAATGACTTTTTAACCCAAACTTTAACCCCACCTAGAAACTAAATAAAAATTTTCAAAAATCAAAAATCAAATACTACATCTCAAACCCCCATACAATATACTACATTTTATCAATATACTTCTTTCACTAAATATTTGTACCTTCTAAGATACGGAGACATCTCTGCATCCACACCCTATTTTTTCTGCACTTCCAAATATGACTTTTTGACCTCAGAAACCCAAAAATTCAAATTTGACAAATTCCTTCCTCATGTATTATCCCAACCTGAAATGAACCAAAAGAGCCCAAAAGATCCTGAATCAATCCTAATCTTAACCATGAAACTGCTGTACACATACTTTTGGAAGACGCTGCCTATAGATGCTTTGATTTGGCTCACACTGATTTGGCTCATTTGAGCCCAAATAGCGCAACCCACCTCAAATCACCTAAAAATGACCATACAGCCATCTGGGAAAGGAAATTCTGGCCTCGGGGCCTAAATTTGGTCTTCTTTCCTTTGTGAAACGTAGAAGGTCACTTTCTGTACGAGTACGTGTATACCTGTGCAACAAAAGAGGGGCGAAGTTTGTTGCACTTTGAACAGGAAAATACAGCTGGTTGGATAATGTTGCAGTAATTTCGACAAATTGGTCACATTTTTGAAGCAAAACTTTTCAGTTGACAACGATTATGTCTTCCGAAATGGCAGTCGTCAGCGTGCAGATCGCTGGAGTAAACTTTTGTTGACGACAGTTGGGCAGTACCAGCGTATTTGTAGAACACACATGAACGACAAACAACAATTGGTGTTTGCTCCTAACTGTCCTGTTGCGACGGTGATAGAACAAAACGAAAATTGCACGCACGGCAATTCAAGTGACCCGAAGCGCGCGACCGAGGCTGCAACGTACCTGCAGTATCTGCATCAAGCGTCGAGTTTGTTGGTGACAAATCCTTTGACGAGGGGGCGTCATTTGATTCAAACTCAAAATTTTCTCCAGGTCCAACCGTCTGTTGTTGGAAAAATGCCAACTTTGTGGACAGAATTAGCCACAGATACGCAACAAAAATGTTCCTGGAACGATTCATGTTTTAATTTTTTTGGCAATGAAACATCTTGCGGTTGTTCGTAACATGGCGTTGTCCACAGCAAAAACGAGGACGTTCAGCGTGTTTGGCCATGACCGTCGTCTTTGCGACAACAGAACCCCACAAGTGCTGGATTTGATTGCGTCGTGAAGTCGCACGACAGCTTTCTCACACAGCAGTTTCTTTTGGTTGTGGAAACTGTCTTCAAATCGGAATCAATTCCAATAACTTTGGTCTGCATGTTGTCGCTTTTCGACCCGGATCACACTTCCGGATGACAACCGCGTCTTGCATGGCTGGATCTCTCTCTCTCTCTCTCTCTCTCTCTCTCTCTCTCTCTCTCTCTCTCTCTCTCTTGTGCATTTCTGCAATTTATCCCTTCAAAAAGTCCCTCATGCTGAGGCTCTCTCACCTACAGAGACGTTCAGACGAGCCAGACGGACAAGAACAAACCTTGCCGTGTGCACATCTGTGTTGTTGCCTCAGAGCTTGGACTTGTGTTCCGGTCAACACAATGAACCAAAGCCTTGGCTGAAACTAAGATCTCAACAACAAGATGTTGGTGATGAGCAAACCCGTTGCCGTCCAAGTTCTGAAGCTGTTGTCAGGTATGACACGAAGTTGTATTTGCGTGTCGCTGTGTGGTGTGTACTCAGAGGAAATCATATCTCTGCTTATGCAACTGATCAAAGACCCTGGAGTTGGACACACTGTGTTGAACACAACTTTTTGTTTTTCGAACAGAAGATTTGTGTCTTCTTGCGCGAAGATCTCACAAAAGTCCCAGGGTCCCTGGACCTGGAACCACAAACGGACACACTTGTGGATTTTTTTTACGAACGCCTTTTTGTGCAGAAGGCAATGCAAACGACCGTCTTACGCTGTCATGAACCACGCGTGGTTAGTGGTGGCAGCTTACTGCAAACAAGAACGCGTTGCCCAGTTTTCTCCGAACAGATCCGTGCTGCACTCCTGGGTTTAAATTCGGACTGCATTCCTCTTTCTGACCAAGGCACGTGGGCTACAAGATGGAGAGTGTCAAATATCTGCGTTAGAGTCACGAAAGGAATCTGGAATCTGATCAAATTGACTTCGTGCGGTTTACTGGATGATAAACCAGTGGAAATTTCACGTATCACGGAGGCTTGAGTTGTCAGATGCGCCGAATCAAGGTCCTATCTTCTTCGCCACACGCTGTGAGAAGTAATTTTGTAGAACTTTCAACTCCTTTCCTGGATGGAGTTGATTTGGTTGGGTGCATGCGTGGAGCTAGGCACGTTTTCAACAAATCTGTTCGTCCACCTGAAATCAGATTGCCTTTCATCATTCATTTCGCTGCATGGTGCGTGTGCAACCCCACGACATTCGGCCTTTCTGCAGCATTGTTCGGACAGGTCTCGTAAACACGACAACTCTTGGACTGAACAAAAGCCGGTTCCACTGTTTCATCAGTTGTCAGTCCAGCGGAACTTGAGGGTTGTAAATGAACGTTGTTCCGAAGAAGGACTCATTCATGAGTCGCGCAGTGAATTTGCTCGCCTTCAAACCCTGACGCCGCGACAGATAAGCGCGGCGCGGTCGCAAGTGAAGGAGACGTGTCGCTGATAAGACGAGGCTCCATCCAGCCACATCTGCGCTCGCATCTGCTCAATCTATCCCTTCTTCGGATGTGCAGGTCCGCAGCATGCGTGTCAGTGCCTGTGGGTTGGTCAGAGATCCAGATGTGCGCAAACCCGCCCGTGGGAGCCGAGACGACATGTGTGGCGGATCTGGAGAACAGCGTGCAGAGGTGCGAACGAGGTCCCAGGGATTTTGGCATATGCTTGAACCGGAGTAAAGATGAGCACGTCCTTGTGTGTCCGACCTCAGTCTCAAATTCTCGGCAAATTTCCCTTTGGTAGAAGAAGCACATCGCCGTCGGGCAATCTGCAATAAAAAATTGTTTCCTTTTTTGCGCCGCAATTTCTTGCAGTCCAAAAGGGCTATGTAAGATGCTGAACACCTCTCCTGCGTGGGAACTGTCAATTTGCTTGGGTCAGGCTCAAACTTTGTGACTTGAATTGAAATAAACGAGCAACGCAGCGGAGAGAGGCCACGATGTCAGTCTCCGAGTGCCGAGGTAGCCAACATTCGCAGCATTTGAACCCAATTTGCGGTGGAGGAAGTCAGATGAAATCTGTGGGTTATGCGACACAACACTTGTGTAAATTCAATAGCGGGCGGTACGGGAGTAACTGTGTGCATGAAGAGAAATTTTCCGCAAGTTACAAAAGGAAATAGACAGACTGTGCCAATGCAGTCAGCGCAAGACGGAAGCCACTTTGCAACCACGAAAGCTGTGCGCTCGCATTTTGAAGGCAGGAAATTGAAAGTTTAAACTGAAGGAACAAATTTGCTTTATCAATTTGGTACGAGATCGTGCTGCAAGACCCGTTCCTCCAAACATTCCGGACAACATTTGCGGTCCCACCGCGCATTCTTCAGCACACCCGGTGAATTCATTCATCGTCCTTCACAAACGTGGATTTTTATGGGTTCCATTCAAACGAAGCAAGCCCCAGACCGCGCAGCACACGGTCCGGGACACAGACATGGATATTGTCGGACAATCCCATCCGTCTTCCAGCGGACAATTTAATCAACGCTGCAGTGAAAGTCTAATCAAGATACAAATCAGAAACCAGCATCTGGCCTGACACTGCAGCCGAATCACAAAGCAAGTGCGAGCGCGTTTGCACCCCGTTCCGCAGAAGGGACGGAGGTTCCTTGGCTTGCAGCGCAACCGCATTTTCTTTTTGTGTTTTTTTACCACAATGGGCAAGGACTTGCCAATTGTTTACTGGTTTCCCTCTTGCAGGCGGCGGGGTTTTGTTTTGACTCCCAGAGACAAAAAAAAATGTTCGAAAAGCTGCTTCTCACAACATAGCGGAAAATTTCAATGGAACAAAGTGGCTTTGGTCTTTGTTTGCCCCTTTGCACAGTATGGCAGCCGTGCATCTTTTACTGCAATGTTTGTTTGCTTTTCTTTCGAGGATTTCAAACGCGTACCCATGGAGGATGAGAAGGTTTCTAGCACGGGTAAACAGACACCATTCTGTTGCACAGTTTGGATGTTTTTGTCCGTTTCCAGATGGTTGACCATTTCGAATGTCCAACGATTCGCAATCACACGGATCTGTCTGGACAGTGAGTCCTCGGAGACTCCTTCAGCCGACGAGTCGCATCTGGCATCAAAGGTTCGCACTGCCTTCTGTTCAGTGTCTGTGAGATTTAGCACTGAACAGCATTCAATTTGTTGATTCCAACACATCTGTCTCAAGGGACAGGCTTGTCAACGTAGTCGGAAGCAGAAAGAAACAGAATTGTTTTCACAATGCCTTTTTAATTCTCGTAAGTTCTCTTGTGTGTGCAGAAATGTTTTGGAAAGCCCAAGGAAACTGCAAACGCCCGCTTCAGACGCAGCCTGTCCCTTCGGCTGAGACAACGGGACAGTTGACAAGGAACCGGGGTCCATTAACAGCTTAACAACGGCCTGTGCGTCAAGTGAATTAGTCTGCACACGAGGCCACACCGCCGTCCCTGCAGCGTCACCACTGAAGCTCATCACCTTTCTAACTGTAGATCCACCAATGTGTGCACGCGGGTCTCAGTCCCCGTCCCGGCGAAGGAATGAGAGTTTGAGACTGCAGGTCCTCTCACGATATCAAAGCAATTTTGGTCGAATGGGGTTGAAGCTCTGTTCATTCAGCAGAAGTCTTTCTCACTGCAGGAGCCACTTTTGCACTGTGCTGCCAAGACGCTGTTGTGTTGGGTCGTCGCGAACAACAGGGCGAGGTTGGAGACGAAACTATATCTGGGGGAAGTCATGTTTTCAGACGTTTGACATTGACTCAAAATGAAAGGAACTTGGACCGTGCAACTGTTGAGTCTCAACGAAATCAGAACGTTTGAGCAGCGTGCCCACAATTTTGTACCTTGGAAAAGGCTTTGATACTTGAGCGGGAAACCGTGCACGTCGCAGAGTTTCAAGGTGACTGCAATTTACATGAACCAGGCTGAAAGTCACCAAAGAAGAGTTCAATCATTTGTCTGCCAGCGCCCTTCTTCAGAGACCTCGGAACCGACCACTCAGAGGATCCGATTTGTCTTCCTGAGTTCCCGGTGGTTTGTTGCACGTGACCAGAATGAGCCTTGCAGATACATCTGGCTGGCGTTAACTGTGAATGTTGTCACAGAGATCAAAAATTTCACAGGACTCAGGACATGAGCTTCATGCTTCCTGCCCAACCAAACGCATTCCTGGTCACAAACCACTGACAAGGGGACTTCGTCAGTTGGACCACCCAACTGCCCACAAGAATAGTTGTCGAGAGTAAACGAGGCATCAATGCGCTGCAGCAGCAAAAACAAGACGTTGACATTTGATTCAGGGACTGTGGAGCATTTTGAGTATGAGCGCCACGTCTGAGCAATTCTCGGTGCACGCGGAGGGCGTCGTCGACGCGCGACCCGCCGGGAGCCGTGATGAACGGCTTCTCCGAGGCGCAAACGATGTTGATGGGGAAACGATCCCGAGGGGCTCATCTCACTTCACTTTGTTTCTGTCAGACAACTCATTCTACAGACACTGAAAAATTCAGGGACGTGGAGCAGACAGGGGCGCACCGCATGAATCTCTGTCACAAGTGGATTTACCTTGGCTCATTGAAAAGAAGTGGGCTGCTGAGGGCGCTTTTGTTTGAAACAAGGAACAAACACATGTGCCTTCTCGTGTTTCAAGATTTCCAGGCAGACTGTCTTTTTGCCCGGCATGTTTCAACAACCTGAACGTGAACTCAACGATTTGGTGTCTAGGGTTGGCCGAACTGAGCGCCACCTTTCCGAAAAACAGAAATATGGGGAAACAAAACAAAATTGTGCCGGAAGGGCAGGATGATGGGGGCAGTATTTTCTTGGATCAGAGCCCCTGGGGTACGAACACAAAGTCCGACATAACTTTTGTAAATTTAAGGTCGTACTCCAGACAGACTGAGTGTGTTGAAAATGGCCCCCAAAACGATCGTTTCTCGTGGGCGAACACACAAAGAGGGACGAACTATGATCCAGAACGCTTCTCTTTGGAGAGCAGCTTCATCTCGTTGACCTGGTCGTGTCTTCCCTCCCCAGGCGGCTGACACTGACGGGCGCAGTGACGGAAGTGACGGTGATTGAGCTCAACCTTCTACACGGCGCGGCAATCAGCGCCTGATGAGTCGAGGTCACTCCACCAACCTGCCGCCCACGGGTCAACGTTGGGACAGCAGCAGACAGGATCCAGTGAGCTGATCCGCATCTTGGGGGCACAAAGATGTTGTCCCAGCTCATTCAGAAAAAAAGACTCACTCGCTTGTCTTCCCTTCCAGTTTTCAGTGGAAACTTTGGTTGGCACCACGAAAGGCACAAAATGGTTTGGATGGTTAGCAACGCTACCCGCCAAGGTTCTCTGCATGCCAGAAGCAAGACAAATGCAGCAACGGGCCCTCTCATGGAAGGATTGCTTCCCAAGAGAAAGAGGTGTTTTAATTCCGAATGTGAGGCACAGTTCCCCGTTCCTTTGGTTCTCTTCGACATGATGTTGTTTTTGATCGTGTCAAAAGAATCTTTTGGCAGCATCTGGAGAGGAAGGACACAGATGGCTCCGTGTCAAGGCAAATAAAACCCGCACGCGTTTGTTCCACAGTGACCAGTAACAAGCAGAGGACAACTTGTTCCGCTCAGCCCAAGGACCTGCCAGGCATCATTCGTGCTTTCCCAATCGCTTACTTCCAAACTCCTTCAAACTCAGATGTTGCGTGAGGGAGATCGGACACGTTTTTCGGGTCGCGGCCTCTGGACTCGCAACTGCGGCAGGGAAATCGTAAATTCCCCTCCAGAATTGAGCTGTGACCTGCAGATGTCAAAGATAGTCATACTTTTAGCTGGATCTAAGCCGTTACGAATGCAAGTTGTTGGTAACAGAAAATTGGTTTGGCTTCCGCAGAGAGGAAGGATGCTTGGCTTGGCAACACCCGCATGGACGATGGCGGACAGCTTCGGTGGTGACGCAACCTTTCTGTTGTCCTTTGTCAGTTCAAAATGCGGAGTTTAGTCTGGTCAGTTTTAGTCGCATTGTTCCTTTCAACCACGTTCAGAGAACATTTGGGACAGGCTCGTGACCCTTCAAACAATGGAAGGAACCTGCTTCACAATCCTGGACCAAACCAAGAGCTTCAAAGACATCACAAACGTATCTTTGGTGGCTGCATTTGTGGCCACACAGATCCAGGTCACACGATTCTGCCTACGACAAGACGGGAATTCTTGCGCAAGTCACATTTGCTTTGCAGAAAATCTCAAAAGAATTTTTCCATCAGAAAGTCCTGAATCATGAATGACAACGAGCCTCTCGAGTCGCAAGGTCAATTCCGTTCGATGTGGCGTCGCGTGCAAGTCACTAGCAAACAAACATTTCCATGACCATCAAAAGAAAATACAGAACCTACATTTAGCCCTTTGCATGTTCCTTCTTGGGTTTTGCATTCCAGAGCAAAAACACCGTTTGGAGAAATGTGTACAACGCTTCATTCAAGGGATTTGACCTGGCCCTGAGTCTTTTCATTGCCACAGGTTGTCTCGGTATGGTATAAACGTAGTTCGTGCGGTAAAATTCCCCAGCCCCCTCCCCCAACAACACAAGCATCGATCTCCAAATGCATGCGAATTGCACCAATGTTCTTTTTGCCTGTTTTCTTGAGCTTCTTTCCTGCAAACTTATTCTGGGTTTGTTCGTTCAGAGCTGTTTCGAATACGGCAATTTGAAGCTTGCGCACTCTCAATTAGAACCAAATCGTGATTTGCTTGACAACAAAAATTGCGGCCACTGACCTTTCAGAGCAGAAAAACAAAAGCCGTTGCCCACCTGTTTTGAGAGCTCTGGCGCAAAGAACAAACTTCATTTGGCAAAGACACGAACGTTTTTCATTTCGAGTTTGCATCACAGTTCTGCAAAATGCTGTGGTTGCTCTTGCAAACAAATGAGACTTTGACTGAACCACATCAATTGATCGACATGTCACCGTCTTACTGCGCAAAAATAATTTTCGTAGCCCCTAAAAGCGCCCGCAATGAATATATGAGATTAAAGACAGCGGAAAACAAATATGGATGGATCAGCAAAGCGCGTTTGACAACGTAATTGACAAAACCAATAAATCTAAATCAAAACAAAAATGCAGCAATATTGTTCTTATTAATTACAATGTGACAACACACTTCATAGCGTTCGCATTGCCGTGGTAACATGTAAGAAATCTGTACGAGTTGCCTGGCGGCAACTAAAATTTTGACGCCGTTTGGTTCCATCACGGAGGTGCTAAATTATGCGAGAAAAAAAGAAAACAAAGAACTTCTGCAGGATGACATTGTTGCAGGAAATCTGAAAACTATCAAGTCACTGGAAAGAGTCACCACAACACAATTGCCTTCTGGGACAAGACAACATTCTGCAGATCGTAATTTTCACAATGTTGATAATTGACTTGTTCGAAGCGCTTGTGAAAGCTTCTTCCAGTACGATGGAAAACAATGATGATTTATTGCTTTGCAACCATCTTCGTTCGCAAAGAGTTTTTCTCCTGATGGAGGCAATGTGAAGCATCTGCATAGTGGGACCATACGAACACCAATGGAACATCAATCAACCTGCAAATAGATTTTCAACCGCAAATATGTTGAAGAAAAAAGAACGAAACGCACGTTGTTTTTCAGGTCGGCCTTCCGCCATGCACAACATGCACAAATCCTCAGTGCATGGTTGTCTGCTGCCAAATTCTTTCAAGCTGTGTGGCAGAAAAGTCTGTTTTCTGCTGCATGTTCGCTTGTGGTGTATCATCTCTGGTATCGACATCACTTGCCAGAAGAAGGTGTCAAAAGTAAATGCAGCATGGAATGGGGCAAGTGGGCCCCAGGGAAGGTAGTCTGAGTCGAACAAGACTCGGAGGCTCCTTAATTTGGCAGAGGATCCGAGTTATGTGAATGGATGTGGCTTCTTATCGGACGAGAAAGTGTAGACCGAGCGAGGCTCTGCAAGTCTGTGAGGGACCGCAGTTTAGAACCTCGAGTTTGAACATTTCGAGAAGAGTGAGAATCCTATAATTCCAGATTTCATCTCCGTCGTCTGCAATGAATTGTGGCTGTTCTCAGATTCAGAAATCTACACAGCTGCAACTTTACAAACTGTGCGTCCCCCGAACAAGTACGGAGGAGACATTTGCACTCCACTTCGATCTTACCTGGTTGTTCTTGTTCGAGGTTCCTCTGTTTTGTTGGAGTCCTTTATCGATCACATGCTTGGGGTCCGCAATCGGAACGTACATATTTGACACCACCAAACTATGGCTTTTTCCAGCTTAAGTTGGTCGTTTCGTCCTCAAGGGGCCGGCGACGGAGACCGGCGACCGAGAAAGTTCTGATATCTCATCAGAGTGGAGTTGCTGGGAGTGCTTCAAGAAAACTTGAGCTTTCCAGTTCAAATGAGCGTGACACATTGGGCAAGAAAGGGGACACTTTCCTGTTTCTTGTGACTTCGGCAGTCTGAAACGAAACACACGAGGTCGGGATGGTTCTTCAAATTGGGCCACATCACAGACAAGTGGATCTGTCGAGTTGGCCTCATTGAAGCAGGCATGTCCGTAAGTTTATTTCCGGGACAAAAGGGTCACGGCCTTCATAGAAACTCGCTCTAATTGTGTGGCCCCAGAACCCAGATATTGAGTTTCTCTCACACCGCTACTGAAGATTCACTTCTCTTATCTGACTGGCATCGATAGACGTGCAGTTTTGATGTGAGTTTCCTGCCAGATCCTGGATTTCAAAGTCAAACAAGTCTGCCGATGTGGAACAACCTGTCAAACAACCTGTGTGCTGGGATTTGGTCTCACCCTTCTTGAAGGACAGCGTCTACTGCTTGTTTGCAAGAAGAAAGAAAATCTCTCTCAGATACTCCTCACCAACACAACACTGAGACCCAGGTGTCGGTCTGTCCGAATCTGAAGAGTCAGGCTCAAGAGGAATCATGAATCTGAAGCGTCAGGTTTGGAGGTTCAACAGTCAGGCCTTCTGCTCCCGGGTACCATCAGACCTCTTGCACGAACATGATGAAGTTTCGGGATCAAAAGTGGCAATTTACTTCCCAAGTCCTTTGCCCATTCGTGATGAAATCCACCCTTTTAATTCCTTGACTGTTCCAAGTGACAAAGTTTTCAATATGAGAGCGCTTTTGACAATCTTGGGAGTACACGGGGCGCCTTTGCAGCCACTGGCACCACGGATAAGTGTTGTTTGTGTCTGTGGTGGCTTGTCATCTGTCCCCTCGATCAGCGTTTTTCAAGATCCCCCAGGTTCTGTTTGGAGACGAAATTTTAACAGACACCATAAATTTCACAAAAGGGATTTCCAACGCGTCAAGTTTTGGACAGATCTTTCTTTCCACTTGTTGTTTCAAACCCAGGAGGAAACAGAAGAAAAGACATTGAACACACAAAACTTTTTTCTCACTGTTTTTTCTGTCAGGCCGGAGAAACTCCAATGTACCGTAGAATCCCGCGTAAAGATCCCCTTTTGATGCTCAAAAATTGACGCCAAAGGGGGGGGGGCTTTTGTGAGGATTCGACTTTGGATATCATTGATCAATGAGGGTATAAAAAGACGATCTTGAGTAGAAATGAAGGAGCATTGAAGAAAAGTTGGTCCGGGTTACCTCGGGTGCGACGTCTGCAATTTGAGATGTGCTTGTGGATGACTGCTACAAAGCTACAAGCAGGAAACTGAACCTAATGAGGCAATGAATTCAGCCTGTCCTTGCAGCCACGCGAACGCTTCTTTTCGCGACGATAACACGATAGCAAACTCATGAAAACACATTGAGCTGACGAGGTGGGGCACCAAAATTAAATTCTGAGCTGGCGTTGTGAGGACAGTTTTTGCAGCTGAACCTCTTGAGGTGCAGGAGGTGCAGGAGGTTCCGCGTTGATGTGAAATTGTCGCCTTCTCATTCGAATCACGTGTCCGGTGTGATCCGGGATTAGATCACATCATTTCCGGAGTTGTAAAAGGCTCTCTCGTTCAGAGTCTGCTGCCCAATTATCGCAATGAAACCGCATTTGTTCTTCACCTTCGTCTGAAAGTGAGAGTAGCAAACACACAGGTTGATTTGATGCAAATTTTTTCAGAACTTGAGGATTACGTGAGATCTCTGTGAAAGGTCTTCACGTTCTGCATCTTCTTCCGAACAACTGTTTTGATCTGTCTGTATAGTCCAGTACGTTAAATGAAGAGGAGCAGAGACAGCAGGAGAGGGGCGGGCAGGAAGAGTGTGGGCATGAGCAAAGGTCGATGGCAAAGGGGGGAGGGGCGGGTGCTGAGATCCAAACAGCTGGAGTTCCGTCGGGTACCTCAGAAAACGTTTTGATATTGTTATTCCAAGGTGGCCGTTTCAAAAGTGGGATCACAGGACAGGACACATGGGACTGCGCTGAAAATGGGTACAGACACTCCGCTCTGATTGTGGACGTTTCTGTTGAGAACAACGTTCGAGTTTTTCTGTTGTGTTCCTGTCCAAACAAACCTTTGCGTGCTGACCCGAGCACGGTCACAAACGAGCTTTCTTTGCATTCAAAGTGTTGACTTTTCCACAAGAGGTAGTGGAAAGAATCTCTGTGGCATGATTGCAGGAAGCACGTGCTGGCTGAAACGTCCGTCTACCAAACAGATCTGTCAAGCAAAAGGAAGAAAGGGCATTGCGTTTCAGTATCAGTTGTCTGAAGGCTGGAGGGTTATCGGCATGGGAATGATGGATGGCGTCTTTGTCTCGTGCGTAGGGTTCTGAATCACACTGAGGCTGCAGCGCCGTACTGGCAAGCTGAGACAGATCGCGCGCACTTACGAGAGAAGATCTGTAATGTCGCCAGAACAACAATCTGAATGCGTATCGGCATACTTGGCAACAGAGGAGATTCGGTTTGTTTCACAACGTCCGTCGTTGCAATAAAAATTGTATTTGTGTTTGGGTCAAGTCTCAGCAATGTTTGAGCACAAACAGGTTCTTGTACAACTTGTTGGCACTGCGAGCTGTTGAAAATGATCGAGGATTTCCTGTATTTGTACTGTGTGTGACAATTTGCGATACGATCGGTGGTTCCTGTGTGCTGTGGATGTTCCACATGGAGCGCTCGGACGGCGTCGCTGCGTGCCGCGGCCCTGAGCTTATCGCAGCGCGTCGAGGATCTGGTCAAACCGAGCGGAGACGCGGATGTCACAGTGATGACAAATTGCAGTTTTGCAACAAATCTCTGTCAGCCCAAATTGAGTCAATTGTTCGATGGTGTGTCTTCAACAAAGAGTCGTTACAACCTGAAGGACAAGACCTCACAAACACGAGGAGAGGACACCCCCAGCAGAAAAATCAGGCGACGACACTCCAACGTTGAAAACGTTCTCGCATGCAAACAATCGAAAAATGCTTTGTCGGCGTTCCAAGGAACTGGCGATCCAAATCAAAACCAAATTGGATTCCACGGCGAATTTCGTGTGTACGGTATGCTACTGTCTTCCCAACAGCCTTGTTTCCTCATGCTGTCTTGCGAAACCCTCAGGAAATGCTCCTTGAATTTTTTCGTTCATGTGTTGACTACGGCAGTGAGGGAAAGCCAAATTCAAACTTCTCCCAAGGATGATTTTGTATTCTCGTGTTAGAATGTTTTCTGCATCACTACTCTTTCTGTGCAAATGTTTCCGAGTTGGGAGACGGGCATGTTCAGAATACATATGTTGCATTTAGGAGACAACTTGTCCCAAAGTCCGGAGGAATTTATGATATCCAGTGATAAAGCACCATGTACGCTCAGGGCATGATCCCAACGGCATAATCACATTCATTTGATACAAATCTTCCGCGATGAATTTCGATATTGAATTAAATGAAGACATCATCACTCGGAAAGATCGCTTTGGGATTTCGTGGAATATTTGGAATCCAGGCCAATGCGTTGTCTTGATGACTGCAACAATCCACTTGGTGCCATCAGACACACCACATCCGACGTTCAGGATCTCAGAATCGTCACCTCTTGCGTGTTGTCCTTTTGAAAGCTGACTGAAAGAAAATCGACTGCGTCCCGTCACCTGGCCACAGCAGAAAGCTCTGTTTGCTTCAAGCCGACGCAGAGAAACGCAGTGCTGTGTAGAGAAACGTAGAAATGAACGCAGGACGTGGCAAATCGAGCGGACTCTTGGAAAAACTAACTTAACCACAGAACACGCGACGGGTGGGTCCTATGTTTCCCCATTTTGCACAATCAGGGAGCGTTGCTTTGCTCTTGAAAAATTGTCAGGTCCACCTCACCCAAACTCTTGCTCCTTCCTTCTGCTTCGCAGAATAGCTCCTTTTTTGCAGACGTTGGATTGAATTTGTCTGCTGAAGCTTGGTTCAAGGAAAGAATGATGAGACACAAAATTGTGTTCATTGGTTCATCTGCGTTGCCAATGGGTGAATCCTCACGAAACTGGATTTGTGGCCTTTGCAGTTTTCTCGTAAATAACTGGGCGCATTGCAATTGTATCAACAATCCGAAGCAGTTGATCTTTCGCAGAAGCCCAGGAACAGAGCAAATCTGTCTTTGGCGCTTGACGGTTGATCCCAAGGGCCTGTTGCTGTAATCCACCGCGCTGACCCACGGAGACGGATCGCTGCTGCCCATGACTTGGTCCCATGAAGAAACTGATCTGAAGTCGACTGCTTTGTTCTCAGTGTCCGCAAAACGATCCGACAACAGCGAGAAATGGTCACTCGGAGCTTGTGAAGAATGTTTCCATTGCCCCTCCTGAAAACACATGAGAAGTTTTTGGGAAGACATTCGCGGTGTGACATCACACGACGCCCAGTGTGCCAAGCCTGAAGCAGAAAGAAAAACTGATTGCATCGTGTTTGTTGCGTCTCGCCTCCATTGTTTTGGACACGCGCAGAGTCCCAGAATATGGAGCCGTGCCTGGGGCGGAGGCGGCCCAAGCCCATCCTCCCAAAGTCTTCCCCCACCCCTCCAAAGAAAAGAACAAAGCAGACCTCAACACAGCGTGATGTGAAATTTTCGAATTGCACACAAGCCTCTCGTCCTCTCCCAAAATGTGGTTCCTGGATTGGTTGAAAGATTGAACTTGGACAGTTTGAGGACTGGTTTTCTCGAGAAGCATCTGACGAAGCAATTTGAAACCTTTGCAACACTCCGACAGCTGCACATGTCGAAGATGGAATCTTTTCAAGATTGTAATTACCCGTCATCCATCACTTATGTAAACTCATTTCACTATGAAATGATGCAATAGAAATGGAATTAGTGCAATATTGACAGTTTTCATTACCGTACGGACGGTTGCTTTGTGTGGTAATGCAAGCATTGTCACTCCAGTGACAAATGATTCCTCACTTGCGGATCTAGGGAATGACCGACTACCAAAGAAAAACAATCCCACTGAACTTTGGTTCTTTCCGGATATGTTTTGTTTTGTTTTGTTTTTCAGCTTCCAACCCAACTTTTCCTTTCCCATCGAGTTCTTCATCGTGCTTCTTTTGGGCCTTCTCAACAGATCGTTTTTCTTCCCTTTCCTTTCCTGACTACTCAACTGGCAGGTCCTTCTGGTCACCATGCTGGCACATTGGATTCCTTGAGTGCAAAAGACCACAAGTTTGGTTGGCCACCCTGGGATTGTGTGGAGATTCTCACACGGTACCTTTGTCCATGTCGTCCCCAGATACTTTCGAAATTAAACGCATTGCTATATTTGGTTGTGCGATTTGGATGCGTGACAGATTGCACCACTGGAGTGCTTCCACCACGTTTGTCAACGTTTGACGCTGTTTTTCTACGAGCACGCGGATAGCAGAGAACAAATTACAGCAGCCCGCACGACTCGCTGATGAAATTGAAAGTGGTGTGTGTTTGATTTTGAAATGAATTTAATCTGTCGAGGCTTCAAATTTTCTGTCAAATGCTGCGTTCTCCTTTCAAATTGTAAGCCCCACAGATTCGCCTGTCAGGCACTGGCTGGGCGAGGTTCACATCAGTCTGAGTGCACAAAGCTTCGGACCTGTGAAACGGTTTGTGAGGAGCCAGACAACTGCGCTCGTCAAGTCCACGCGTGTGTGAGCAAGCTTTAAGGTCTTGTCAAATCGGAAGCGTCAAATGTGTGTGTGTGTGTGTGTGTGTGTGTGTGTGTGTGTGTGTGTGTGTGCATGAAGAACCTCCCCCAGGGGTCAGTCTTTGTTTTTTGTGTGTCCACTGTTCAGGAGAAGTGAAAGGGAGAAGATGGCTGCAATGAAAATCTTGAAATGCTCACAAGAAAAACTACCACACTGAAGTCTGTGCCTGCAACGCCTTGGCCGGTCTTTCTCACCAGCATTTGAGGAAACAATTTTGGGTCTCAAAGCTGATGTTTCAGGAAGGAAACGCCAGAAAACCATCACAATATATATACCAAGAATACTTGCAAGGGCACTTCACGTGCATACCACGTGCTGGAGCCCAAACCAAAGAAAAGGTGGCAAGAAGCAAACCTGCTGCGCAAAGTTGAATCGCCGACACCCTTCTCTCCCCTGTGTTGCAACAAGCATCTGAGTTGTGGGCCCGTGTTTGCCAACATTGATCTGCGTAAAGACCGCAATGGTCCTTTCGCTCGAGTTTGGTTGCTTTAGTAGTTGAAAGAAACTGAACATTTTGAGCTGCCCTGTCTGCAGATATCTGTTCTTAAATTGCACCAAAACAGACACAGCAGCCCTGGTCTTCCTGGTACCTCGGATCGTAGTTTGGCATCGTTTGTGACTGCACTTTCAGTCGCGATTGAGAACTTTTGAACAATGTTTGTGTCAGACAGAAACGAGTTGCTTCTTGTCCGAACAAATTGTGAAAGAAGGGCAGGTCAGCCATGCATTCTGGTTGCCAAGATCTTTTGTTGTTTCAGGGGATGTTTATCTTTCTCAGATGTTCCACGATGTTCTTGGAAGAAGGCTGTTCACTTCGGTATGACGGACCCACGAGGCCTGAACTGCGACCAGTACAGTCCCAATGTTTCGACCAAGACAGGATCAAACCCGTTTTTGTTTCTCAGGGATCACGGCCTTTGCTCTCTTCATGGACAGTTCGTGTCCCTCTTAGGACAAAGCTGCTGCCCAATGCGAACTCCCTCCCTCGAAGTTCAGAAAGGCAACAAAAATCACAAGGAAGTGCGTGCTGAGTCTTGGGCCACTCAACCAACACTTCAATTCGGGTGTCGCATGCAATTACTCAGCTTTGAAAAGCGTGCATTACAGGACATTGTCGGGGAGTTCTAATACTCGTTGGTTACCGGGGTTACGGGTTTTCCAAAGACTGCTATTTCTGCAGAAACATTGCTCGCTGGGGAAATTGAGAGAATTGAACTTATCCGCTTTGTCCATTACGGGGACAAGTCTCTCAAGCTGAACACAATCGGTCCTCAAATCTGAAAGCAGTTGTGCAGTGCTGCTGTGAAAATTTTTCTCCACCAAGCAGGAAAACTTTCATAATTCGCTGCAGAACAAAGGAACAACATTTTGCTGAATTAGTAGGAGAACTGATGAGCATTGGAAAAGCTCACTCTTTCTGTTCTTGAAATAGTTTTTTTTTGCCAATTAGAGACAAATTGTCAGGGTAATGAGAAAAGAAGTGCAAGGCAAGCCTTGCATGTCATTAACTTTATTCTGCAATTTGAGTGTTTTCTGCTTTCGCGTGTTTGCTGCCAATCACAGCGAGGCACAACGAAGAAAACGCCTTTGTTATTACAACAGAAAGAAAATGAGGATTTCATTGATTTTTGAGTCATCTTTCACATGGAAGAAGGGCAGTGACAATTAACAAAACTGTTTCCATGCCCAAAAGAAGCTTATCAGACCCAATGCCAGCATCATTTGTGCAGCCCCCCTTCAATGCTGTTCGTCGTCTGCTTTTTTGAAAAAAAAACTCGATTTGTGAATTTGTAGGTGTGTTCCTGTGCGTGTTTCTGTTGTTCAAAACAGGTCATGTTCAGGGTATACAGTACTTGCAAAAGAAGCAAAAGAGAGAGGGCCCCTTCTGAATCTGGGGGAAAGTGGAGAATCTGGGGACGCGAGCTTGATTGATCTGACCCGCCAATTAACTCGCCCTTCTAACGAAGCTCACCTCCTCGGCAGTCGGGAGGCAAGGCTCCGCAGAATCCTCAACAGCTTCGTGTTGTTCCCACGACGCAACAACATCGCCGTACTTTCAGCGCGCCGAATATGCCACAACACCAAACAAAAACCTGAATGGAGGAGAAAAGCCTGGCTATTTCACGGTTTTCAGGAGTCTGCGGTTACGGGTGCAGGAAAAAGCACCCACAGACAGAGACTGGTTCTTCTGTGGGCAAAGTTGTTACGTTTGTGCTACGGGTTGTTGTCCTGCTCGTTCTTGGGTGAAACACTGAAACAGTTTCAGTACCTGCAGCCCGCACCCTGCACTGCAACCATGTAGCCACGTGCAGGCAAAATCTTGCAGGTTCAGGTCATGCAGGGGAACCCGTATGCCGCAAACATGTCACTGCGCCCACAGTTCTGGTCTCTGAGGACGGCGTTGCACGTACACACCGCTTTTATCTCGCTTCCCAAGTGATTCAGTCGGAATGAATGGTGCCTCCGCATGTGGAGGGGACAGGGTTTGTCTACTTTACTCCATCAAGAGACGTTTAATTTGGCGCTTTTCGTGCCGACACGATTCTCTGATACAGCAAGAGAGATGATATCTTCAACTTGCAGAATGTTTGTGGAAGCTGGACAAATTTTCCGCATTCTTCCAAACGGAAATTGTTCTTGCCAAGACACTGTCTCTTAGTTGAGGCATCAGTTTTCGAAATTTTCTGAGAGAACAAAACTTCTGATTCAAAATCACTGACAACGAATCTGCTCACGTTTGCCTGGAGGCTCAGCAGGCCCAGCCATTTTCTGAATCTGAACTGAATTTTTGATGGTGCACAACTGACAGGTTTCTTCCGACACTCAACCGGAATCGGTATTTCCAGACACTTTGGCACGGACTTGTGCCTTCAACAGGGTATCAACACCCTTTTCGAGGTGGACAGCTACTCTCGACAGAAGTCAGGCGAGGCCAACGCATTTCTTTCTGGAGCCATTTCGCCCGATGAGGGTGGCGGAAAGTGCAGTTGACGTTCAGTTCAAATACTGTTCTCCAACGAAAGGGATGTCTTTTTGTACTTCAGTGTGTTCGAATCTTTTTTCGGGTCAGAACATTGTCAGCCATCTGCATTTGAATAGATGCGGTTTTCATTTACAGACCAGCAAAAAGTCAAAGTTGTTTGAAAGTTGATTTCACAACACGAGAAACACCTGCTCAAGGAGAAGACTTGTCACGCCTTGCACCACAAACATACCGCTGTGGTCTCGTACGTACGAACATATTTTCCTTTTTGAAAGCGCATCAAAGCGCGACAACGTGACAAAACATAACTAATCTGCCCTTCAGGAAGAGGAACCTGGAAATGGGATTCGGGCCAACTGCACCAAATTCTGCTGCGAACCAAAAAGACAAAAGCAAAGAACATCATGTGATAATGCGTCATCTGTTGTTTGACTGCAGTTTGAAACACTCGGTCTTGAGGACACAAATTGCACCTGAGGGGAATCGTCCTCCTTACATTACTCAAAACTCGCTCCTCCCAGACAAACGTGACAAACGCAAAGTCTGCACAGCTCCTGTTGCATTGTAAACGCACGACATGAGGTGGAGAATTCTGTTCTCCGTGGCAACGTGTTTTGCTCAAAACGAAGCGACAGGTCAGTGCGATTCCTGGCGTGGGTCTGCGTCACCTCCCGTGTCCCGACCACATTGAAGATCGTGGAAGCAGCAGGATATTTGAAGAGAGCAGTTTGATTTCTGTAAGATAAATGCTGTGGTGCAACTGGATTTTCAATTTTGGGGGTGGATAGGTGGTCATACGGCGTCTCTTGGTCGCAGCATCGCTGGTCTGCTCACACTTGCTGCAGGTTGTCTCATCTGCCGCGGATTGTGTTCGGAACCACCCCCAGAGCTCACTTCAGATGGAATTGGGGATTCAAAACTGGACCAGGCAAACAGAGTGAAGGTCTGTAGCACTTGTTTGACTTGAGGCAAAAGTGGCAGAACATCTTGTGACCTTTTGTAGACACGCGCGGTGCATTTAGGAGCCGGTTTTTGGCCGCAGGCAGCGTCTGACCTCTGTATTCAGCAAGACAAACAAATCACAGCTCAGCCGCAGGTTGGTGGGTCTCGCACCACTCGCGGCTCTGACGCCTTGTTTCAGTTTGCCCCCAAGTGGGAAATTCTGCCGAAGAATTGCCTTCTTTTGACACCTAGTACCGCGCAATTCAGATTTGATTCTTGCAGACAAATTCCGGACCAAGCAAGACAAACAACATTGAAGAGGCAGGGGTGGAGCCAAATTTGCAAAGTGAGACTCCTCATCATGTGAGTCTGGATTCGATCTTGGTGATACCAGGTGCACAAGTTAATTTATTTTTCAAAGTTGAATTTGGGCCACCACTCGGGCAGGCTCGTGGTTTTGGTCTGCCTCTGACGACTGATCTTGGTCGCTCAGTGTTGTGCTCTTATGAATTTCTGTAGACTTTGCAGGCCAATCCTTCTCGTTCTGCACCAGAGACTGAATCTTCGATCTATCCAGGAGGTGCTCGGCTCTGAAATGTCTGCAGGTGAAATGTTGACGGAAGCGTAGATCCAGAACTCATGAGAAGCAGGTGTAGAAAACGCTTGCGATGAACCAGTATTGCTTGTGGCCTGGTGGTTGCCACACAATGCAGTAATGTGGTTGCCAAGGGGTCAAATAAGCCTCAAAGATCGAGATCAAGATCTTGATTCCAGAGCAAACTTTAGGCGAGGATAAAAATCAAATGACACGGAACACACATGTGGGGCCAAGGCTTGTACCCTTACCAGCGATCGACTGCAACAGTGCTCTGGCGTCAGTGGGACCATTGCAAGATTCATTTTCTGACCTCCAATTCCGACGAGACAGATCAATGTGGAAGTTGGGACAAGGTTTTGGGTCCCCCAATGCATGGAGTGCAATACAAGTGGAGCAGCGACTTTAAGTCCAGTGGCGTCACGTTCATGTGCAAATCTGGAGGAATTTCTCCAAAGAGCTGTTTGTCCCCAGGACACCCTTGCCGTGAGAGTCTCGTGTGCCTGCTAAATGAAGAGAGAGGGCCGTCCATTTGAAGGGATCTTCACATTGGAGCTGCAGCGCCGTCCTTGAAACTCAAGCCGACATCGCTTTGTTTGGGCTTCAAGTACCTTTGGTGCTAAATGTCTGGTTTGCAGATTCGTGCACAGCTACTTTTGTGCTGAAGGAAGGGACCACGCCTTTCACAACCTGGTCACAAGTAAAAGCAGATGCCCAGCAGTCCCACAATATTGAAAGGGTGCAAGGACGGTGACTGTGAACGTCTTGAGACACTTACAAAGGAACGTGCGAGACTCCTCGCTCTGCGCTAATTGAAACAGCCGATGTAGAAGGAAACGTGTAATGCGAGTCAAAGTCAATAAGGCAGAGACAACAGCCAACCAGAATGACAATTATTTGAACCTGCACAGCAAAGAATTGAATCACCGCGTTCTGTGACAGGAGAATGCCTCTCCTCCTGTTGCTGCTGCGGCAGTTTTACGATTCGTTTTCCTGTTGGTCTCATGATTGTGTCAACAGATACGTACCTCGGCAGATGCAAGGGTCATTGGAATCCGAACCTTCCTGAAACGTACAGAAAAACGGACTTGCAAGTCAACTGAGATATCAGGCAAGAACTAACGAGTTTCATTTCAAGAAATTTCCCCACGCAGTTTCAGCCAACATGCGTGCTTCAAGTCACAACGGAGGTTCTGCAAAGACGTCCTTTTCTACGTAGATTCTACCCCAATAGCCAGATCGCTGACACAGGTACTATTTGGACATTTACCATTTACCTCCGAATTGAAAATGGCAACACCTTGAACGCCAAGCCTCAGATCGATTCGTCTTCGTTGGTGACAACGTGTCTTCATTTTCGCCGACGACAAAAGGGTCTTTGGTGCTCACAAAGAGAAAACAGCTGAAAACAGACGAAACGACACCAAAACTTGCAAAACGAAAAGGCAGCATGCTGAAAAGCATACCAACACGAAGGTCACTTCCCATATTCCACAGAGGTTGCACCGCGTCCAAAACTCGCCAACTTGCACTCAAACCTTTTTGGGTCTGGTACAGAATCCAGTGTACATATATGTACTGGTTGACCCTCTGGTAAAAACTTAGGCCATGATTGGAAAATCACATTGTTTTTAACAAACGTAGAACAGATGGTAGCAAAGACCTGAGCACGGAATGTTCCGTGTCAAGCTGGCGATCCTTTTTCTGTTGATTTCCGGGTGACAATGGGGAACCATTAGTTCTCAACATGAAGGTCGATTCCTTTGCTTTTGGTTGGTTGTGAGCTTGGGTCAAGAACTTGTCACTCGAGTCGATTGGGTCGCGCGTCTGGTGCGCTTAAATTGCACTTGAAATTGCACTTTGAGGATTCTTGGTTTCGTTCTTGGGCTGATTGTCAAAAGTTGATGATCCTTTCGTGCACAGAATCTCAGTGGAATGTCTGCTGGTAACAAGTGCTCTTGGTTGGTCCTGCCTGAGCTGTTGCCCTGGGCGACATTTGAGTCTGACTGAAGAAAAAGACTCACTGAGCAGAGTGGACAAAGAAATCTTACTTTCCGAAACATACTGAACCTCCGAGGGAATCTTGGGGAATGCCCACCTCACCTATTCAACTTCACAGGAAACACACGAGGAATTTACGATTTTGCAATCACCGGAATTGCAGCTGGCCCCCTTGTTTGTGAGCCAAAACAGCACGCAGGTTGGGAGGCAGCAGCAGTCTTTGCAGTTTGGAACATCCGTGTGGGAGTTGTCGGTCTAATCAACTTCCATCTCCGTCACGTCGCGCGGTGGATCCCCTCGGGTCACAGGGCGCGGCGTTCCACTCACTCCGACGGGAATTATAGGTCGTTATGACGACGCAATGAATATTCTCGTCTCCACAAGTGCTACCATTGGCGACAACGTGTTTCCGTCCAGATGTTGTTGAATCTCCGGACGTGTTTTCCGGGAACCAGCTCCCGATTGCAAGTGTTCCTCAACATTGTACGCAGACGGACGTCGTCTTTTCCGCGACGCGCCCCATGCTTTGAAATCATTGAAGCCAAGGTCCCTGTTGTGCCTGAAGCACTGCAAGGGCCTCCTTCACCAATACCCCTGCATCGTTGTGCTATCATGCGCGCGCACACACACACACACACACACACACACACACACACACACACACACACACATGTATGTGCACAGGTTTCTTATTTGTTGTGAGACCCCAAAGGGCTGTCCTATCAACCAAATCTAAATTTGTCCGTGAACCTGTTTTGGGTGGTCCCATTGAATGTACATGGAACCTGTGTGGTTGCATTGTCTATTTGAGGTCACCGCGACAAAACCGTGGCTCTCGCTGTCCACAACACAAAAATGATCTGTACAAAATCGTGTTGCAGTGCTGATTTCTGCATTTGCCCTCACCTGTCTTGCAAGCACATTTGCATTCGGCAATATCAGGCTTTGATTCACACGAGGCTTGCACGCACACATGGGTGCATGCTGTTCCCAAGTGGTTTGGGATTTTGTCAAGAAACAACCCAAGACAAAGTTCTCCAGTCGGATATCAAAGGCAGCAGATAAAAGGTTGCGTGAAGATGAATCGTACTCGTGCACCGCCTTGTTGCTCTGAAATCGGTCCCTGTGGCTTCCGTCCGCTTTGTCCCCTGAAGCTGCAGCACGAAACGTAACGTGACGAGTTATGAGTCATAACCTGCAATCAGCGATTCAAACCCGAAGTGGATGACACACGGCGCAAGGAGCCTCGGATCCTCTGTTCCCGGAGTCGTGCACCACGCCCTGTTGCAACTCCTCCAAAAAACACAACGAAAATAAGTTTTCAACTCTGTGCCGGGAAAGAATCTGTTTCGGCGAAAAAGCAGCCATCCTCGTTTTCGTTTTTCATGTCGAGCAAAAAGAGTGACAAGCTCGACATCACGCGTGAGTTTTCTCTAACTCGTATGTGAGAGGAAAGTGTCAAGTGGTCATTTTCTTCCAGGAAGGTTGACAGCCCCAGATCGCTCGGTCACTTGGGGGCACTCCTCCTGGCTCCTTTCGCATGCACAAGTGAGGACAGAGTGCAACAGTGTCGGTATGTCTGCCATTGCTGTTGCAGAAGTGTCTTGCTGCAATTCACTGCGAGGGAACAACACCTGCAGTTGCCTCAGATCACGTTGAAATTTTACAGCGCAGCAGAACATGCGGCAGGAATCAACTTCGTTATCGGTTTGACTTGAAAGTGCCCCCGTTTACATGTTTCCCATCGTGACAACTGTCGGAGGAGGAAGGGTCTGGACAAAGACAAATGGCGGTCCGGTGGACTGACCGCGTCAAGCGCAATTCCCCGTCCTCACCACGCAACGCGTGTCATCACAGAACACTCAGGCTGTGCACAGAGTCCCGGCAGCTCCCCACACCGAGTACTTGTTGCTGAACCTGTCCCAGGTATTTTGTGCAAACACAGCAGATCCACCAAATGACTTTTGACCACCAACGAAGAGAATCTGGGATTACCTTTGCACTCGAGGAGAGTTTCCACTGTCACAACGCGGATTCAGGGGCCCATAATCCCGATCAACATTATTTTTTTCCTCGGAGTTAATGCCAGAATTCCCCCGTGTCGGATCCCGTTCCGTCCCAACCTGATTCTTTTCCGGAACACCAGTAATACCCAAGGCACACAAGGTTGTGACTGTTGGAGACCAGATACTCGTGTCGCGTGGGTCAATGTTGTCTCACGTTCATTTTGGAGTGCTTCGAGAACACGTGAAGCTGCCTGACCCTTCAGGTGATGTGGGAATGGAGTTGCAACACAAGGGTTGAAATGACATCATACAGTCCGACAAATATCTCGTCCCTGGACGCGGTCACACTGACGCTCTGGCTGAATCAACCAGTGATTCACTGCAAGTACGCTGTTGATGATGTGAGGTGTCTGTAATGCAGTTATCTGGTGGCCACAGTTTACGGGAGATGAAAGAGACCCGGATTGCCTCGCGTCCGCGCTCACGCACATCGAGCAGATGTACTCATTCGGACAGAGTTGACCCACGACTTTCTTGCTTCTCATCAAGACGAGATCCGATGCCTGACATGCTACCTGCTGAACATGGCATGTTGGGGCCATTTTTTGTACACTGAGGAGTTTTGGGGAAAAGAGGAATTGCTTCCATTTCCAGTTTATCTACACAGCGTGGTCAAACTGCGTTTGAGAGTGTACTCGTAAGAAAAGAGAACTATGACCACAGTCTCTGTGCCATAGATCTTCATTTATCTGCTGAGCAAACCCCCCTTGCATTCAGATTTTGTGTCTTCCTTGTAACCTGTACAAGTGCAGTCCCTGAATTCTTGCACTGCTGCACCACACCACGACAGCCATCTGCTGAAAGTTTGGATTGGCCAAGAGATGTACGGAAAGTTTCGAACGACGGGTCGCAAAAAGGAAGTGTGACTCCCTCAAAGTAGCTTCCCACAAGGAAACAAAATGATGCACTCACACACTTCAAAACACCAAGCACAACTCTGTACCGCTTCACAGACAGACGTCCACTGTCAACGCCCACACTCACTGGGACCACTTAAATTGCACAAACAGATCCCAAAACACTGCGACAAAACACTGTACCCAAATTAGGAATTTCCCCCTCTTGCGGACGACAGTCTAATTCTGTGGATTGTGACTGTACCTGCAGGTCTGAGGAAATTTCCCTGGCTGCACTTAAATCATTCAGTACAGGAGACAAAACAACTTGTTGTGAGACAGTGGAGACAAACTTCAAGCCACCGCAGCCTCAACACAAACGAATGAGAAGATTCAGGTGACACGAGACACGATGCAAACTGTCACCCCACAACACACGTGCACACACACACACAAACAACAAACGCACACACACACACACACACACACACACACACACACACATATGCGCGACTCGCGCCTCTTGATCAACAAACACACTTGGTCCGGAGTGTGCTGCCTTGTTCAGACTGAAGGCTGATTCCGGTTGACGCGGATGTCGTGGAGTTGGCGCGGTCGTTTCTTCTGACTCAGAGCCTCTGGATGCCCCCCTCGGGTGCGATAGGGACAGAAAATGTGAATATTGCGCATGATTCGTAGTTGGTGGAACTGGACTCGCAGGGGGCCCACTCCACGTGCTGAGTTCAGTTGATGTGACGGTTGTGGCAACGAAGGAGGATCTGGGGTGGGACACTCACTTCTGGGCCCAATTCGAGCAGAGACTCCAAATCAAAGCAACAAGCCGTCGTGCATGCGTGTACTGCAGATGTGGGTCGAGGCCTCTTGGTCCCGAGTGCTGTGACGCCTTCAGTCGTCCAGAGATGTTGTGAACAGGAAAACGCAAAACGAAGGCGGTAAACGCAGAAAACTGCATATCACGGGGCAGATTGGAACGGCGCATTTGATCGGAGTCTGCAAATGACTGAAACTTAAACAGCACCAACGAAATCCATCGTTTCTGGACTCGGAGTTCAATGAGATTGGCAGGTTCAGATCAAAAGGATGTTTCTGTTCGTGTGACATCCTGATGTCGTTCCACCCACAGTACCAGATAAAGAGCGGACCCCCAGGTGTGGAAGATCGGCGTCCAACTGGGCGCGAGGAGCTGTGTCGACCAGCCTCCGATCAATCACGCCCGTGCGACCCCTTCACATGCGAAGGGCAGAGCTCTGGAGGCCAACGGAGAGAATAATCTTATCTTGAAGAAGATTCTCTGGCGCCTCCCCGATCAACGCTTGTGACTCTTCCATTTTGAAGAGTCAACTGAGGACCAAGAACAAAAACGCATTGAAAAACTCCTTCTCAACCCGATTCAGGAAACTGCACCTGGGCCCCTCGCAACTGCTTCCTCGTCAGGCGGCGCCCATGACGCTGCCGAAGCGCATCCGGAGAAACATCCGTATTAATGCCGATCATTTGGAGCAGCGGGCGACACGATCTCATCGGGAACAATCTATCAGATTGTCGGGTTTGTCTGCCCGAGGTGCGTCCGCGAAGCTGTGAAACAACTCCAGTTCCTCGAGCAATTCGCTGACTGTTTTTCCGTCAGCTTACGACTGTTTGACTACCGTGTCTCTCTTTCGAAAACCTCTTTTCTTGAGCATCGCTAAAATTGATTTATCTATATGCTGGTCCATTTCAGGCAGCCCAGAGGCTCTGGGGTTGCCTTTGTCTGAAGAACTTTGCTGTATTTTTGACAAAAGGGTTCGAAGCCAAGTGTTGTCAACAAATAATTCACAAATTGACCATGGAATGCCTTGGACAGACCGGTGTTGTCTCGCTACTGAGGAATTCACCTCTCGTGGGTTGGTTGCCACTTGTCACTGAAATGAGGAGGGACGCGTGGGCGGTCCGTCCGAGAGGGCAAATCATCCGTCAGGGTTTCGCATCGAACCGCAGGCATCATGCGTTTTCATTCTGCCCTTCAGACTCCTTGTACAAGTACAACCCATCTGTGAGGCAAAACGTTGTTTGCCCTTTCACACACAATGTTCTTTCCGAGGTCTGTTTCCGACGCATACGGGAGGGAAGGCAGGAAGTGTGACAATATGTCAGTAATAAATTGTTGTGTGCTGTGTGTACGTCCCCAAATGTACATCTCAAAAAACAAAACGAACTGGAAAAAACAAAAACAAAGGAAACATCCTCAACAGTTCAGGGGTCATGCAACTGTTCATGCAGAAACTGCAGCATTCCAAAATAGGCCCAAGTCACCCTTTTTGCACCAAAATTGGGAAACACAACGCACGTAATCCACAGGCATTCCAAGAGTCCTTTTTGGGACTCAAAGGAGCAGCTGCGTGTTGTGTTGCAATCTCGATTCTCAAAGATTGAGTTTTGTTTTCTCCCAAGGACAACAATTGTCACGGAAGACGAAATAGACTCTAGCAGAGCGCGTTCGTCGGGCTCTTCAACATGTCGTGGTTGCAAAACTGTTCGTGCCCATTGCCCATCTGTTGTTGAGAGCCCTCAAACACAGTGGTGTACCCTGAAGGAGAACATTGGTGTACCATAGCCATCAAATGCGCCCGTTGACTCTGAACTCCGACACACAGCAACCCTCAACCTAACCTTTCTTCGACGCACCTCTACGCTCAGTGCACATGGGCTCACAGTCCACAATAATCACAAGATTGATTTGTAAAAGCACCTTCTTTTCTCCCATCATCCGCGATTTATTGATTTAGATTCCCCGGTCTGTGCACGCATCAGTTTTTCATACAAAACCCATTTGGCGCGGAATTACATGCCCCGAGGACCAAGGCCCTGATTTACTGGACCATAATTGAAGGGTATTTTGACAAAATTTCCATAAGTCAAGACCATTTCAGCGCTTATATCTCACACTGGGTGTCTGCACTGAAGAAACGCGTGTATCTGTGATTGAGTTTTCAATGCTTCAGCGGTCCGTGGTTTCACCCACAAATGCAATTACTGAGTACATTGCAGTGAAAAAGAAGTTATGGAATTGAGCGCTGTATCGCCACGTGTTGCGTCTCTTTGGGCTCATTTTGCTGGGGGTGGGAGACTGATTTCAAAAGCTGCTACTGTCTCGGGTGTTGTCAGCCTTCGCTGGAAAGATCAGAAAGGGGCGCTACAGGATTTGGTCATGAAACCAGGAGGATGATCCCCTCAATGAAACGTGGGGCACGGGGCAACAAAGCAGCGCTTGTTCTTGGCTCATGTTTTGGATGATCAGTGGGAGTAAGCCGGGCCCCAGCTCCAAGGACCCAACAAATGACAATGTGTGACATGCCCGAAGTTTCAGTGATTCAGGTCATTTGTGCACATTCGGTAATTCACCAAAACTTTAGCTTCCTGTCTGGACGAATGAACGGAAGAACCTGATGAAAACTCAATTCGGGGTGCAAGTCAAAGACAAGTGTCCTGTTTTGTGCACTTTTTCTGAAGGCAACAGACTCATCGGGTTTGTGGTCGTTGGCAGCAAACAGGTGTTTTGCGCCAAAACTTGTGTTTCGTCTGTTTTTTCACAAGTCTTCTGAGCGATGCAGTGAAACAACCACAGCCTCATCCCAATCTTGAGGAGATTCGTTGTGGCTGACTGTGACTCTGCACGCCAGGAACAATTTTTCAGAGCGAATGACCAGTTTCAGCCATTGTTGCAAGTTTCAAGTTTCTCGTGAAAACAAATTGGTACGAGGGAGTCTCTAAAACTAAGTTTCTTTTTGCGATGGCGACCACGGAGGAAGACCAATTTTTTTTTGGACTTTTAATAGTTGCAGATAAACAATTTCAACACACAAAC
>JAAUXT010024652.1_pt1 | contig 29349 bp, 28 predicted proteins | sample 7278171 | NCBI WGS metagenome assembly JAAUXT01 (sample SAMN14350112, study PRJNA611818) | marine sediment metagenome | isolation source: surface marine sediment (1.8m) | place: French Polynesia: Moorea | collected 2018-08
CAGAGTGAGCAAAATCAGAGTGAGCGAAATCAGAGTGAGCGAAATCAGAGTGAGTGAAATCAGAGGGAACGAAATTAGAGTGACTGAAATCAGAGGGAACGAAATTAGAGTGACTGAAATCGGAATTTCCTCAAATCACCGCGAGCTCCATGGAGCTATTTTTTGGAATCTTGATGAGTGCCTGGTCATTTCAGATCAGGACTTGAGAAGACAAGACTTGCACCAATGTCACCTGTTTCGGGGTGTCAGGCCATGTCATTACAGACTGAAAACTTCAACAGTGCGTGGTTTCTTTGGGTTACGGGTCCGCTGGGTTTTGGTTTGAAACGATTCGTTTTTTTCTGTTTTCCAGATGACCTGAGAAAGGCTGGAAATTATTGCACGTGCCCAAATCCTTGCGCAGAGAAGCGGTACGTCCCAACGTTGACGTTCGCGGCGATATCGTCCGACTCCGACACCGCAGACGCAGCGCAACAGGAACTGAACAAAGGCTACGCAGCCAAACTCACAGAAGCCAGGGAAATTAGATACAGAATCAACGAAGACAACTTCAGGGAGACTATGAAGATGTTTTTCTCAATATTCACGCAACATACAAACATGCATTCATTCTTGTTACACGCGGAGGATAAAATCCGCGGACAGACAAAAGGCATTGATGCCATCACCACTCTGCTGAGGAAAGACTGTCAACTTCTCAACACCAAGCAACATCAGGTGGTAAAAATCCTTCGCGATGATGTGCGGCACGAGATGGATAATTTTCAAAGTCACTTGAGACAGTTACACCCTGCATTAGAGGAACTGCTTTGGGTCTGGACAGAGTCCAAGGACCTTGTGTCCAACTCAGTCGATCAAGAAGCAGAGGAGGCACAATTCAGGAGACTCAATGAAACCATTTGGGCACATATGAGCACACTACCTGCCATGCTCCACGTATTGAAAACTCGACTGTTCGCTTCTGCTTTGGGTGCAGTTCAAGCAATGACCCAGGATGCGGACTACAGGCTCCTAGATTCCCGGATGATGTCCATTGACGAACAAGCGAGTGCCTGGTGCAACTGGTGCCTCACAAGTTCGAGCCTCAACCAAACAGTCACACACATCGTTCAACAAAGACTCCAAACCTACTTGCAGACAAATCTTAGCTTTCATATAACAAATGCACAAAGTATATTTTCCAGGCTGTACTCTGAGTACATCAGTGGGTCCACAATTCCCGAAGCCCCGCTTGTGTGTTTCTGCCCCAACACCACGATGGAGACAACGACAGCGACGCCAACAACCACGGAGAGTTCGCAATGGGAGTCCAGGATCCGGTTCAACTGGACAACAATTCAAGGAGACATTGAGGAGCTGGTGGCCATGACTGAGGCAATGGTGAACACAGCGCGTGAGGAGCTGACTGAACCGCTGGAGACATCGGCCGACTACGTCGCTGAGTTGCTGCAGCTTATCGCTCCGAAATGCAACGGAGAACTGCAGAAACTGTACCACGAGTACGCAGACTCTCAGCAGAGAATCCTGGACGCCATTCAACAACTAAAGAGCGTTCTTATTGACAGAAATAACACGTACAACATTCACATGGATAACTATGAACAAGTGCTGACAACTCTCACAGCTCTGGCAAAAACTTCGGACTTGGATTCTTTCATGGCGTACGTGAAGGACGAAGTGATAAACGCCGAGTCTCTGCTGCTCGACATGAGGTTCTCCGAGCTGAGACTCGAGCAGCACATTGGACACGCCCAGTTCTGGTTCCTCGCTCAGTTCGATGACGCCTACGTGAAGCAGAACTCAGTCTACTGGTCATTCTTTCGTCTGGACACACCTCAGCTTCTGGACACCACAAGTTCCTACATTGACGTGAAGACCAGTCCTGTCCTGACAGATCCAGACATTGTCAACTGGTGGCACAAGTCAAAACAGACAATCGACAACATTATCAGTGAACTGGTTCGAACATCTGACAGTGTGAGTGTGTTTGGTCTCTCGTCGCAATGAACGAGGCGATGTCGGTTTTGCACGGTTGGTGCTTCTGCTGGTACTCTGAACCAGTCTCTGAAGTCTGAGAACAAGGTGCGCACTCACAAGATTTACTGATTGACAGAAATCTGGAACCATGTCCACTGTTTTTCTTTGTTCGCAGCTCTTGGCGACAATGGCGAGTGCGGACACGTACCTGGACACATTTTTGCGTGGAAACCAGATTGATGAATCCTTCACGAAGTGGGTTCAGAAAGTTCTCATTTTCCTGGCATGTGAACACACCTTTGCTGATGCGCTCAGGCACACAACAGCAACCTGCGCAGTTTTGATGTGCCCCAGTTCAAACTCTTTCTTTTCAGAGGCAATTTCCTCCAGGTGGACATTTTCTACAAGGAACTGTCTGAGAAGAAGATCACGCAGCAGAAGGCGTATGATTACCCCGCCCTGATCAGTAAGTCGTGTTTCCCTCTCTCCACTCAAACTTCTAATTTCCACTTCTGCACAAAACTGGCGCGTCAAACGCGCCCAGAATAGGGAGATTTAGACGCGACCCGCGCGAACCGCCGCTCTATCACACCGGACTCCAACGTGGCACCACTGACTCCCACGTAAAACAGTCCAGTCCGAGGGCCTTTTGCACTGGGCGTTGGACCTGACCGGCTTGAAAACGTATCAGCAAAGGGAAACCCCCGCCAATGTTTTGTCTCTGTCTCGGACTGCAGGCGAAGTCGGGGGCCTCATGGGCCTGATGCTCGGCGCGAGTGTCATGACGGTTTGTGAGATCATCGATCTGCTCCTCTACAACGGTCTGATGAAGTGTATGAAGCGGAACCGAGTCGGGACGGACTCTGCGCAGAGTGAGCGGGAGACCCGCGACCAGAGCGACTGCGTGGAAGAGGATCTTGATGAGAACAGGCCGCCCGTCGGTCCAGGGACGGAAGTCTAGCTGCAGGACTTTACTTCTGCGCATTTGAGCCAGACACTGCACGAACGTAAAAAGTTACAGCTTGAGTCATTTGTCAAACCAAAGCGAGCGCTGTGTTCGCTGTTTCGAGCGCTACATCGCTTCTTGTCTCAATAATTCTTCCCACGCATTGCACAACGTAATTTGAAATAAATTCCTATTTTACGCTTCAGGAAATAGCGATACGGGGAGATTCTCCTCTGGTCTGTAGCACAGGGATCAGCGTGTCCAAACAAAAAACTTATTCGCGTCCACTGGCATCACAAACTTTCATCTCTTCCTCCAAATACATTTTTCGCACCTCAACTGCTTTTTCGCAACATTTTAGAGCTCTTCTGTCAACATCAATTCCAAAATCAATTCTGGGAACTCTCAGCCCATTAGTTCTGTCAAACACGAGATCAGGCCACGTCATCTCGATGGATTAAACAATCCAGTCAGAGAGACAACGACGCGCCTGCGCGAATCACTGAATCCTCGATTGGAAACTTCCGGCACAAAACCACTGAAATGTGAAAAACAGCGACGAGCACGAAGGATCCCCACGCCAGCTTCGGAACAGGGGCAAGTGAAAACTATGTGAGCGTATTTTCTTTGAAAACAGACAAAACATGTCTGCACAAATGATTTTCGTGTTTGTGCCAGTGTCCAGGGAGGATGGAAACATCAAATTCAGAATGCTTCTGGTTTTCAAAAACCTCGCAGACATGCAAGCGGTTGATTCCGTTTTTGTCAGTTCAACAGGGAAGAGAACGGAAAACAGCCTTTCAGGGCTGTGTGTGCTCAACTTTATGTTTCACCGAGGGAAAGCAACTTCCACAGTGAACCATTTAATCTGCTGAAATCCAAATCGGCCTCCAAACGACAAAACGTAAATTTGCCATGGTTTTTCTGTCAGGGAAACAGTTTTTAGAGGGACGTGAAAGCTTGCATGAAATTCAATTTGCTGAACTGGATAATGTTCTTCCCACAGTTCGTTCAAATTTGTTCACACAGTGAAACAAAACGGATAAATCTACACCTTTTATTACAATCAACAAAGCAAAGGCGTTACGGACAAGTAGCTTCGTGGATCGAACCGAATCAGACTGATGCCGGACACAACATTTCCTCCGTGCTGCCCAGAGTTCCGGGATGATAAACTGGACGAGAAAGTTTTCTGTGAGTGACTGGAAGCGAGGCCGAACAACAGCGACGCTTTCCTGATGCACCCGGAAAGCATGTCGGTAAGTACAACGCGAGTCCGTTTCAAAAAGTGACTTCTGCTTTGGAATCTGCTCAAACCAAGTCTGTAGCTTGAAAGAGCAGAACACTTGCTATCTGTACGGGAAGAACACAAAGAACACCTGGGCGAAAAGTGTGAACAGACCGGCTCCGAGGAGGACCACAAGACCAAAGGAAAAGTTCCTCCAGTTTGCTCCATCCGCTCAAGGATCACAGCCAGCTGGTGTGGAAGATAGTTCTGTGTTTTTGGTTGAGTGATGGATTTAAAACCAGCTGTTGTTGCGAAGACAACAGGCCACCAGCTGGAGTGGTGAGGTGAAAATGGTTCTGTGCTTTTGGTTGAGCTGTGCCGCTGCAACACCAGCTTGTGGTGGACCACTCACCACCACACACACCGTCAATTGGCGGTCGAATTCAACATACTGGAAGGTTTTGGCAACAGGAGATTGGAGATCAGATACAATGTGGCACGCAATTCTTTGTCACATTCCAACCATGCACGAAATGTGCTGCTTCGCTGGTATTCTTCCGAAAAAGGGCTGGAATTTTCCTTTTCCAGAAAAATGGAGTCTGATCAACTGTCACAAAATGATCTGCGTGGCTTTCTATGCGCCTGAAGTTCAAGATCATCCGTTTCCTTGAACAATCTTTCAGTGCGCCCCTCTGGATGACAACGACTGGTTCTTGACTCTTCTGCCGCATTGGAAATTTCACAGGTTTTCTTTGATCCATGACTGATGGTCTCAGTTTCTTCTGTGTGAAACCCACTCAGCTTCTTCAATGTGTCCAAACTGGGAGCCACCTCAACTCCCCACCTCTTCTGTTTTCAAGGAGACTTGTGGGCTTGTTTTGACAAATAAAACAAACAGCGGTGCAATCATTCACGGACGCTCTGGTGCGGCGACCAGCACTTTTTGCCTCCTACATCATTTCCGTTGGACTGGCCAATCCGATGTGAACTGCGATGGCCGCTCCGAGTCGTCTCCAGACTGCGCAAATCCGAACAGGACTCCATTATGCAAGATCCATTTGGTGTGCTGCATAATTGCGGGTTTGCTCACAACCCAATTTGATTCTGAAGGTCAGACATAGGTTTTGTCACAGTTTTGCGAGGCGCATGTTTCAACGATCCAGGACAACGTACAGTTGTGGATTGGATTATAATTAATTTGCACAAACAATAATCCATCTCATGCAGACGGATAGACAGGGTTTTGCAGTTTGATGATGCTTGGCTCTTTTCGAGCACATCAGAACACATTGTCTTGCAATTTTTCATGGTTTTTTGGCAGCAAAGGATTCGAGGCAAAATGTTTGTTTGGATTTGGCTTGATTGTTGTTGAACGAACACTTTTTGTGCGAAACGTGGCGAAAACTTTCAAGCATCAAGGTCAGTGTCGCTTAGATGTAGTCAAAACAAACAGCAAAGTCGTGATGCTGAGACTTCCACAAATGGGACCACTCTCAAAAGTGGTGAAACACTAAGATTTATGATCTGAAAGGTTCACGATCGTTTGTCTTTCACGCAGTTCAAACTGTGGAAGGCTTCTTGTCCCTGCCGTCTGTTCAAGTGAAGACAATGTTCAGTCATCTTTGTCTGAATCAAACTGTTTGAGCTTTTCGCACAGCTCAGCTGGACACAAGAGCAAATGGAAGGGAAAACGCTTTTATCGCCTGCAGCTTACGAGAAACTGCCCCCTCACCTGATAAACGGTGCCCCACGTGGGATTCTCAGCAGGAAGAGAAGTGAACTACCTGGAACACTTTCGAAACATCCTCACCATTCTCTCGGCAAATGTCCACACCACCACTTAAACTCCATCAGGGTTGGCATAAATCAAAAGCTTCCAACAGAAGAAGCAGAATCAAGGGAACCTAGTTGTAGGCAGAACAGATTTGTGGAAAAACCGTTCACAAACGAGCGAGTTCAGAGACCTTGATGCTGCGTGGGTGATATAGCGCACACGTTCAACTGTGTGCAGCATTTCTGGAGTTTACTCGTCACCTTCGAGTACATGTTCTCCTCGCATTGCTCGTAAAATTTGTTTGCTGTGCACTCTATTCAACTTGAGGACAAAAACGAACGAACCTGTTGTGATGTGCGTGGATATTACCCACCATCACAGCACAAGCGATTGCAAAAGTCATGTGTTCTGGAAACAACCACCAGAATCCTTAAATTTAGGAATCTCTGGGGGACCATCTGTGCAGGATGTCTGCAGGACGTTTTCTGAAGCCCACTGAGTAGTTTGACATTTCGCGTTGCAGGCAAAATAAATTCAGTCTGAAAGCAAATAACGATCATCCATTCCGGGGCAGGATCACAGCCAGGCAGGGTCCATTCCTGTCTGATCACAACATTGACCCATGGATTCTACGGACAAAGACAGGGATCACAACCAAGGACTGGATGTGGAAGCGACAACGTCCGATGCGGTGAGTAGAACAAGATACATGTTTTGCCGATGCTTATCACTTCCACCGGTGAGATCTGTACTGCTTCGCACAAGCACCACCAGACGCAGAGTGGTCTGTTCATGCAAAAATGTCATTTGTTGCTTCTTTGCCGTTGGATAAATCTCGAGCTGTTGTTTCGGACAATGAACAACAAACGTCCATCTTCAGTGACTTTCTTACGTGAGTCGCGAGGGTCGGATTCAGTTTCACAACTTCAAAAGGAGTTTCCGCGCTGAGAGCTGAACAACCAGATTTTGTTGATGGCACTTGATTTCGCTTGGCTCCGTTTGAGTTTCAAAGTTCCTTGATTGAACAACCTGAAACGAATTCTGGTTCTGGATCTGGTCCTCCGAGTTGGTGTGGTGGGTCTGGCCCCACCAACTGGCGTGGTGGGTCTGAACGAGGCCCCACCAGTTGGTGGGATGGACCTGGCAGAGTTGCATCTGTTGACGGAGCTACTTGAAGCAGCACCAGTTGGTGATCAAATGAGAAGAAAGACTCTTTTTGCCCCGGCCTGATTCTCCAAAATTCTTGATCTTACATTCACAGTTGAAAGGAATTTTCGCGTGGCCATTTCACGAAACGGCTTCGCCAAATAACAAACTTCGTGTGGAAGAACCAACGGCCTTCCACATCCTGCTTGGGACCCTGATCCCAAGCTGAGTCACACTCGTGTGTGCGCCCGAAGTGCAGAATGTTGGGAAAATCCAAGCAACTCTCAACTCTTGATTGTTTTGTTCCCTGCGTATTTATTCAATCGATGTGCGACGACTTGACTTGACAATTTTCTTGTGTTTGAGAAATACTTGTTTGCCGAACAGACGTCGAGAGTTCACGAAGGTGCCTTTGGACTTGTGCACTCAGGACTGCACGAGTTTTGACTCACACCTGCTGGGCCTTTGTGACAGAATTTGGTTCCACACAAGAGGACAGCTGCTCACAAATACGGTTCAAGCAAAACACAAACAAGAAGGGCAACGTTTTGAAAAAAAAACTGTCGCAACACGGTTTGCTGTTTCCATCTTTCACAACGAGTCTTGCATCCCAGTTCCCACAACAATGTGGATTCGCACAAAAAGGACGAACAAACGGCTCAATTAGTGGATCAGTGAGGAGCATGCGCAGAACAATCGGCCGCTGGGCCGATGCAGGTGCCTAATGCAGTCCACACAAAGACCAAGCAAAACCTGTCCTCGAAACCTCGTCTTCGAAAGCCATGTTTTCACTTGTCCGTGTCTTTCTGCACACATTGAGTCAGGTTACGGTATCCTGTTTTCAACAAAAGAAATAGCGTTCCACCTTGCTTTTCAAATACAGCTTAATTTGGGAAAACCTCTGCGTCATCAAATCAAAGCAGATTTTGAAGTTTTCTTCTTTCTTCTCCACCAAAGAAAATGAACTTGATGCAGAACGAGCTTCTTCACGATCCGGATTGCCACCTCATTTTCCCTCCTTCCCTGTTTGCGCTTCAATTATTTCTGTTGGTTCAACCAAGATTTACTGCAAACGTCTTTTGAAGCGCCCTGTTGGTCAAATAAACCAACGTGTTGAAGCATCCGTAAACACCCGAGGACAGAAAAGGAGACCACAGCGACATGATGCAGAGAGTCTTGGTGTATCCACCGTTTGCACCGCATACGGCAAGAAACCACAGGATCAGCTTTGAGGAAGACAACCTCGGCGGTGGTGGTGATGGGCGCAGATCTATGGATAACGTGACCTTCTACCGCACCAGGTTCTGGGATGCTCCCGCGACCCTCCCCCCACCGACGTGCTACGTGAAGCCTGCGGTGCAGCCCATGTACAGACCTCACGAGGTACGTCATAAATTGTTCAGTGTTTAATCAGAATGCCAACACGGCATGTACCCTGGTGCAACAGACATAAGTCCTGTCGGAGTCCCACACAGCAGGTCAGAACAAATGGGAAATAAAACTGAGGGAAACAATTGACAGTCCATACCAAAACGTTAATTTGAAAAGTTCATTCATCAGGACAATGACATTGATATCTTTGTCTGTTGTAGCAACAGCGCAAATCACTAAAGTACAGATCACAAGGTCGGAGTCAGTTCTCTATCAGCTTCACACAGGAGAAATTGGTTCGTGAAGCGACACGTTTCCAGAGGTTGCAAGAATTCTGCACATGTTGGCAGAACAAGTTTCTTGAGGTTTTCACGAGCTGTGTTTTCACGTGGTGTTTGAGGTCAGGTCCTCGGGAATCTCCAGAATCTCCCAAGGTCTCAATGGTGGCACCTTTTTCAATCGTGGCACAGATTGGTTTGTCTGTTGTGAAAGGCCTCAGAAATGTGAAACATTTCTCAACACACTACTGATGTGCGTGCAAACATTTTATCGTTGTTCATCTCAGCTTGTATATAAAGTCAAACTGGATCTACATTGCCGCTTTTTACAGAGCAGCACAACTCGCAGGTTTCCAGAAACCACAGTAGACCCACTGGTCAAAAAAGGAGCGGTGATAGAACTGAGCTTTTCTGCGAGTGCGCGCGCCAGACAAATACCAAATCGAACGCCTTGCCATTGTTTTGGCAAACACCACGGATCTGATGGCCAAATGCGAACCTAATTGATACTCTGCAAAGCTCTTCGGCTGTACAAAAACACGCTTCTTCGTCGATGTTTTGTGTCTGCACACGATCATTCAATTTGACAATGAACTCCAAGCTCATGAGAGATCCTCGTGAGGAGCGGATGCCGTGCAACCGGTGCTTGGATCAGGAATGGGTCTATTGATCCTGAGAAAAGCATAATCTTGACTCATTGTCGCAGAAATCTGGCAGCTTCTCCACGCCCATTTTATCAAGAGTCCATAAAAGAACACGTTGTGGCAATGCACGCACATGTGGCCAGTACTGGTACTTGTCACCTGCCAGCGCGGTGAGACCAAGGCAGTCTCGGGCAGTCGTTACCACTGGATGAACTGAAGCTTGTTTTCGGGTGTTTGCTACGCAAACGTATTCTGCTCTTCACAGCTCGAGTCAATCCCCATTCCCGAAGGTCCTGGGGAGGATCCATCAAATTCCAGGCGATGAAGCCTTGTCTGGCACCAGTTGCTGTGCCTTCTTTGCGCCAGGAGCACCGGCCTGCAATGCTCGTTCACCGGGATGGAATGGGGCGGTGTACAATGCGCATCTCGGAAGCATGAGACATTGGGAGGGTTATGTCGCAGCGCCCAAGGATATCAGCACGGCTCATCCGGCAATACGACCTCTCTTTAATTCGACAAATGAGGTGGGTAAATCTTGTTCACTCTCTGGCATCTGTTGGCCACCACCACAGACAGAAACACAAGGATGCACTCATTGATCAATGCTCTCGATTCCTCTCAACATGACCCGACCAAGAATCTGCAAAAGAACTCGAGACCAATGACCAGGTAGAAATTGAGGTGATATTTTTAATGTCTTGAATTCGTCTTTCACACAGACACCTTGGCTCACTTGGCAGTCTTTCCGCATTGAAGGGCAGATCGTAAACAAAAGGGACGGGACAAGTTCTTGTACCAGTGGCATCGTCAGCGGGATGTGAAACCCTGGACACTGAGAATGACCAGGATGTGCTGCCTGAAAATGGGAAGAACACTGCAATTTTCGTTTGCTTACGTACACCGTTGGAAAGATTTTGGACTTCCTTTTTCACAAATAACTCAGCTCTGAGGTGCCAAAGGGCTCTGGACAAGTGTTTCCCCTGTCGAAGAATAAGGAAGTCTCCAGGCTGATCAACTTGAGCACTTCATGACAGAGAATTCGACAGCCTTTCCTGGGACAAAAATTTGTCAGGAATTCTGTGCCTTTCCTGTTGAATGTTTCAGCATGTATGTTGTATGAAATTTTCAGTGGCCTCAGCTTTGATCTGAAAGGGCATCACTTTCGGAGCAGTTTCTTTCTCTCAGTTTGGTTTGTGACATCCGTACATGCAACAAGCTGTGCCTTTATGCATGTGGATCCATCGTTTTCTTCCGCACACAAAACTTCAATGCAGAAGAAATGTATCATTGGGGAAATCATTTGAACTCAAACAACAATAGATGGTGTCCAAAACAAACCCATTGCTGCATGAAACATTCCTCATTTATGCATGTAAATATGTAAACACACAATCGGTGGCTTTGTGGACGATTTCTCAGAACTGCAGGCGATGCGACTGCTTTCAGGGAACAAGTACGCTCGAACATCGTGACACTGTCTGAGACCTCCAGCTTGTCCCCCCCCCCCAAACAAGTCAACTTCCCTCAAGTACTGTGTCAGAGAAAAATAGATTTGGCTCAAATGGCAACACACGAATGGCGAGTTGATCGAATGGAATAAATCCTGGTTTTGTCACGTCGCACTGCTGGACATGCTTCTCATGAAGTTATCAAAGGTTTCAGAGTTGTGTGACTGAACATGCAGGAACTCCAGTGAATGAACACACTTTCACAACAATGATGTCACAAGTACAAGACGCTTTGTGACGGCAGCGTTGCAGAACAAAGGTTTCGCCATGCAGGAACGACACCAGCTGGTCAACGCTGTGCTGTGCTTCCTGAACACAGGGGCGCCATGTCTCGTCAGCTGAGCTTATTGAAAATGGATAATCTCGCCCAAACTGTGTCACAACAGGTTTCTTTACGAGCAGCACCGAGCACCTGCCACACCGGATTCTCAGCGGCGCAATTTATGTGTTGCTTTTGCATGTATTCATGTTGTTGCACTCTTTCACATCGTCCCTTTCTGGTCCAACAGGTTCCGAGAAGCACGCTCCTCGTTGCTATCGTCCAATTTTGCGTGTTTCAGGCCATTTGAGGAGTTTGGTCAATTGTTCCAGGTCGATCAAATTTGAGCGACCGGAACGATGACCAACCAGAACAAATCACCCCCTACAGGTATCAAGGATGAGAAACGTGTGAACAGCACTTTCTAGTTAAGACGAATCTCAAATTTAGATCTTTGCCTCTTTTGGGATTTGTTTTGGGAAAGAATAATGAGCAAGGAATGAATTTATTAAGTGTACATTTTCAGGTTCATGGGGGCAAAAAGTTCATATCTTTCAGGTCAAGAAATTTTGGACTTCACTCTCCATGGAAAGTGGGTAATATCTCAGAAAGCACAAAAAATTACCAATGTCTTTTCATGAAATGTAGTTTTTCAGTTGAATGACTGGTGTCATTCATTTTTTTTTTCATTTTGAAAAAATTTGTACCTGGTGTTCAGGAAAGGCCAAAGTTCGGTATAAATTTGGGATCTAAGGAAAGTGTAAGCAATGGATGGTTTTGGCAAAGATTTGGGTTTGCTGGATGTGTTCTTTGGTATGCAAGTACAAAAATCTGTCCATCTTGGTGACCAAAACACATAGTGACCAGAGCAGAGCAACTGGAATGCATTCCGACCAGAACACATAGTGACCCGAATGCATCGAGAGCGGAATGCACAATCAATTTCGAAAATTTTCCTCAAATCATCTCGAGCTTCATGGCGCTATATTTTATATCCGTGAAGCAAAAGTTGGGCAGAGACCAATTGCTTGTGTTCTTGCTCCCATGAGTCTTCCACATCCAAATGGCCAAAACAAGAACTCTCTTCGGTGAAGACGCGTGTTCTTGCAAGAGAAGTTCGATTTTTGAGACGTAGTTCGCTTCTTGGAAGTCAGGTCTTTCCTTGATCGCACAAAAAATGTGCAGTAGTGAAATATGATATCTTCTGATTTGCAAGAAAATATTCCACGATCTTTTCTCGGAAAATAAAACGTGAAGAACATTAAAATGCAGCTTCCATGCAAGGAAGCGCGTGTTCCTGCTGCATGACTGAAGCTGTACCACTGGAGCACCGGCCATGGTACACCCTTCATTGTGTTGGGAAGGCCCAAAGGGAAGAGAGGCTGAAAGAAAACCCCTGTCCACCAAACATTGCACAGTTGACTGACAATCCACTCGTTCTGAATTTCGTTGGTTATTGTCTCAATCACTGTCCGGTGATGAAAACTCGTGTCTGAATCTTCGCACGTGACTGTGCGGGCAACCTGTCCCTCCTCTTTGGAAGCAAATACGAGTACGACTTGCCTCGCACACTGGCACACCCTCGACATGAAGCAAGGTGTGTTGGCCCATTTTGCTCAAATGTTGAACAACAAACTGCACTGGGACAGGAACGAAACATTTTCGTTTTTATCTCAGCACTTGATGCTCGGTGATAGGAAGGTAGGATTCCCAGATTAAAAGTGGCTCGCAGCACCAGACAGCTGCACATACCCGTGAGCTCGCGCTGCGTACCCTGGTGAACGAAACAAAATACGGACTCGCAGTTCACCTGACGAGTTCGTGAGAGCTGCTACTGCATCGCAATGCACTTCTCGTGACCTTAAAGGATGAGCGGGGACAGAAAACATCGCTCATGAGCAGGAAAGTCGGGGTATGTTGAGTTTTGGCACGCGAAAGTGCGTGCTACCTTCTCAAGTTTTTGACTTTTCTCCCTTCACTACATGGCGGACCTCGCAGGTCCCACTGTGCGCCGCCGAACAAAGAAGCTGCAACCGCGAACAAAGCCAAAGTCCAAAAGTTGTACAACTTCAAGCAGCATGGGCATGACGCGGATACATCATGCATTAAATCCTGGATCAGGGACCAACAGCGTGAAAGCGGGTTCTGACCAAGGCACCACCATGCAACCCAGATGAACGGGAAACATGCAAGACTCTCAACGCTGCCAAACAAGATCTGATGAAACAAGAAAAATTCTAAAATCATGGCTCATCACCACGACGGAGCAAGGAAACTCAACATCAGCGGGAGCAACCTGGACAAGAAAGGGCACACCCACAAACGCGCGCCCAGCGCCGCCATGTCGTCGTACCAGATGGTACCGACTAAAGAAACGCCCCCTGCTGTCTCGATGCAGGTCTCCGAGAGGAGGAGGAGTCGCGCCGAGAGGAGGGCCCGCAGCGCCGAGGACCACAGCGCGCCATGGAGCACGCTGCTCAAGGATTTCACGCAGGAGACGACGCTGCACGGACTACGCTACGCGACGGCGCCGACCCGCTTCATGCTCCGCAGGTCAGAGTTGTGTGTTCCCGTCCAATGAGGCGGCCAGTCGCGCACTCTCATGTTTGTGCTGCAGTTCTGTGATTGCCATAGCCAGTCACAAAGTGCACTGCTCAACTGGCCACCTCAATGGACATGAAATGGATTCAGGAACAAGCAAATTGCTCATGAGGCATCACAAAACTTTTCCTTGATTTTTTGGACAACAAGGCTTCCTCTGGAGCATGTCGTGTGATCCAGAAAAATTGCAGAAACATTCTGCGATCTCTCATTCGCAAGTCACATTGAGTTCCCGAACCCGAAAACCCAATCCGTGGGTATGCTGTTTGACTGAGATTGTGGCTCGTAATGTCCGTACACAGAGTGTCTGGTCATTTTGTACCAGTTGAAGGGGCTTTTTCTGGCAGTCTGGGCAAAACAGGTGGTGGTCCCTCTGAAAAATTTCACCAAACGTTGCCCTGTAGTCCGTGTAGTCCGCTTGGAAACCTCTGTTGTTGGTAGCCAGGCATTATATTTTTTCTGTAAGACACTGCCTTTTGTGGTGGGTGCACAAAACGTTCACCATCAAAACTCAATGCAAGTGAAAAACAACAACAACAAACACACACACACGCGTAGCAAGATTCTCTCGAGTTGTCACTTTTCAAGATTACCACAGGCACATGTATGTTGAAATGACGGCTGGTTTGATTTCCTGACAGGTGCACAAAACCTACCTGCTGCCAAAACTTATAAAACTGTGGAACTGCCCCTCCCAACCAACACAATATTAATTCACAGACGTTCCAGAATTCCTTCTTTTCCGTACTTCACGGTGACAGTGAAGACGTCAGACTAGTTTGTTCCCTTCGAGCGTTTGAGTCCACAATTTTACGGCAGTGTGTTAAATTTCAAAGAAGGCGTCCGTTGGTTTTTATTGAAAATAAACTTCTGCTTTGGAATCAGGCCCCGGGTTCTTTTGTGAGACCAGGTCGTGTGGGTACATGTGGGAGAGCCATGCCTGCCTCTCCTCTTGGTATGCAAGCTGCAGTTCCGGCTGAGTCAGTTCTATGTTCCCAAGGGCCTCACAAGAAACCTGCTCTGACCTGTTCTCGTACATGTTACCATACGCGACCGCTGCCTGATGGAGGACAAACAAAAGTGCAGAGGGTCCAGAACAAATCACTCGAGTGCAACAAGTCACGCCGAAGCGCGACTCCCTCCGAGGACTTTTTGCAGCCACAAATTTATCATATAAATCGTTGGTAGTACCCCAACTGCCAGTCCGGCGGCAAAGATAGCCAAAGAGCCAATGACCAGTGACCAAATGATGTCAGTGTCACCAATTGGCAATTGGGGTACGTCGGAAAACCAGCGGACGAATTTGCTAAAACTCGCTACTCGCTGCACGTTGGTCTCCGACGCTCTCATCAACCACGCCTTGACGAGGCAGGCTTTCGGAAAACTAAATGGAGGCCTCATGTGGTCATAGACTCCACTGAAAAATCTGAACCATTTGTGTACTTTAGTTCTCAGTTATGATGAACTTCTGATTGGTTTCTTGTGTGAGAGAGAATCCTCAATCGGCTTCCATCCCACAGAATTTGTTCCTGCTCATTCGCCTTCTAAATCCCTTCATTTCCACTGCAGCTGCGGATTGATTTGTGTCCTGTTTGATATTCTCATAATTGAATGCAAAATGAACAATTTCGTGCCAAAGTTGCATGCGACTTACAGTGAGCAACCTTCTCATAGAAATGACGCCACAAGTTGTTCAGATTTCTGTACAAAAATGGCAGACGCGTGGACATTCGCAGTGCATGGTTTCTGCCTCTTCACATCCAGCTTGAAGACATCCTCACCTCACAGGTCCAGGTGTTTTCCCAGGTGGCTGCGGGTCAACACCAGAGCTTTGTGAAAAACCACCGCGTTATGCAATGGGCAGAAGTCAACCACCGGTTGTTGTTTTTCTGTCACCCCAGTCAGGGAAAGATGAATATCATCCCCTGTCGACAAACATTGCAGGATTGAAATTCTTAGGTTTCTGCCGGTTTGGCGTAATTGGAAAAAGACGTGACGCTTCTGCAAATGTTCACGAAATCCTGTTTCACCCACCCGACAGGCACCTTTTCAGAAACCATGGTCAAAACCCAGGATTTCTTTTGGCGGCCACCAAACTCCACGAAAAGATTTATCAAGATGGAGAAACCCATCTTGACCGTTGTTGCCACTTGTGAACCAGTCTCAGCGTGTGAGAACCTTGTCAGGACTTTCGATCGCCGCGAAAGTTCGGAAGGCTCCAGTCTGAACTTTCTCCTCTTTTGTACCGTGTAGCGGTAGCTTGTGTAGTCTGATGTTTCATTTGAGTTGCTCAAAAAATTTGCTGTTTACACCAGAGAATCATCCAATTCGAAGGCCCACCCTGTCGCTATTCCACGGAAACAGGTTCTCCGCAGACCCGGGAGCGCACTGAGCGCACACGTCAATCTTTGCGACGTAGAAAGGTCATGTTGTTCGGCAGAATACTGACTCCTGTTAACAGAATTCTTGCTGGTTCGAACAACAATCAGCCCGCGGCGTTTTACTGACTGTTTTGCACTGATACGACACCTGAAGTTGATAGCTGGATACGATTGGGACCAGCAGCTATCAAGACGGAAACAAACAGGACCTGGGTGAGGGATGGAACTCCCATCAACAGATGGTTTTGATACTTCCCGTGTTCAATCAGGTTCGTGCGAGGTGTGTACGATCACAGCGGTGGCCTGAGAAGTGCACAACTGGGAGCAACGAAGGGCGCACACTCTCGTCTTTCTTCCTTTCAGTGCCAAGTAAAGTTGTTCCCCTCTGACAGTACGACCTGGGCAGAAGATGTTATTCAACATCCATTCGGTGCAAAACTACGAGGTGAACAGCACAAGGCCTCGAAAACAGAAAGAACAACAACTTTGTCCATCAATCTTTTATGCGGGTTCTCGTGTTTTCTGAATGCCGTGCGTTCCACTGCAGTTGTTTTGTGAAGTCTGAGCAACAGTTGAAAAATATGACCAATGCTTTCGTCCGGCCAACAGAAACGTGTTTCCCTCAGAAACACCAAGCAGGCCACAGGTCAAACAATGGTTGTTGAATTCCCTCCAGGAGGCCCATCGCGTAAGCCTCAGAGCCTGGAAAATTGTGTCGGCAGTTTCAACCACCTGACTGAACGTTCATTCCACGAACAGACGCAAAAATAGTTTTCGTGGACTGAACAGCACCAAAAGCGTGACGAATTTCACGAGCACCAATCGAAACCCGATAAATGTGACAAAATCAACCGAAGAGTCACTGCAGAAAAATCCAAGACAAAGGTACCAATGGTCACGTTCGTACTTTCTTTTGCAGCAATGTGATCGTAGCACCGTATTCATCCGTGTACAGGCGCATTTTTTGCCCACATCATCAAAAGTTGGGTTCATCACAGTCAGTGTTGGATTTGCCACAGCAGTGGAAGTCCACTGGAAAACTGAGGTGAACACTGGCGTGAGTCTTGCTCATTCGTGCGACTCGCGTGGTGCCCCAATTACCAGATTGGTGCCACAGATGGACAAACTTTTCCTAAATTTGTACTGAGAGTCAACGACAAGTGACCAAATGGTATCTGTGTCACCGATCTGGCAATTCGGGCACGTACGTATTTGCTAAACCTCGCTAATATGTTTCACCGCTGCCCGTGTCTTTGTTAGATTGCTGTGGCTGTTGATCCTGGGCGGCGCCATCGGGCTCTTCATGTTCTACATGGTGGACCGCGTCACCGAGTACCTCAAGTTCAAGAAGAACGTCAACGTCGAGGAGAACTACGTCGACAGGATGATGTTTCCCGCCGTCACCATCTGTAACCAGAATCCCTTCAGGTACAAAATATATGCACTCACTGGGTGCTCTCGTACTGATTGAGTACTCAAATGTCACGCACTCCCAGATACTCAAATTGCTGTTGAGTGGTCAATAGGTACTTTTATTCTCAGCGAGTACTCAAAAACATTTTGTTGCATAATTGACCGAGGCGTATCATTCCACCTTGACCCCCCCCCCAACTATGGCCCACTCACTCGCTGCTCATCTGCATTGTGCTGGGAAGCTGAGCCGGATTCGAGCTCAGATTCGAATCGACAGGCAGGATGCGCTCGCCTAAACACTGGTGGACAGATCACTGAGCCTTGTCGTCCTCAACTGCACATGGACAGACTCTGAATGCTTCGAGAATGTGTCTTCGTTTTGCCAGCTTCACTTCAGAATGGCCAGCCACACGCACTTCGCCCCATAGGTTTTGACATCCACATTCAGTTGTCCTACAACCTCGGCACCTGCGCCACTGTTTGTTTGGTGTTGCTTGGGCATGATTTCTGGACAGGACTCTTCTGTTTCAGAGCTGTTCCACAATCAACCAATTTCAACACACGTATCCACGCACCCAAACCATTGTTCTTTTGGCGCCTGCCACTTTTCACAACTTACCGCAAATCTGCATCGAAGATTACTCGAATCGTTTCTGACCATTATTGACAAAAGAATTGGTGGACTGCCACCTGTGACCTGTGACCAACTTTTTCCTCTCTCTTACGATACACCACAGTGACTGCAATGAGCGCGCGGCGCTGGACGAACAACGCGCTTCATTCAAAATGCGGTTGAGCGACCACTGTATCTCTCTATTCATCCCCTTCCTCCAGTCTCAAACCTGTTGATCAAAATTATGCAACACCGTTGAGTGTGGAACTGGAAAAGCTGTCTGAGCCTCTCGCAGATAAAGCTATGCATACGAATAGCTGGTTGGTCCTCCAACTACAGGCTCGTAAATGGCTTCAAAACACCACAAAATTGCCCTTTTTACAAAGACAGAAAATGCCATCGAAGTGTTTTGTTCGTATTCCATACGTCGGAGTCAGAGGCAAGGAATGTCATCTCACTGGGTTCCCCGAAAGCCACCGAAGATGTCCATCAAAGCCGAACACAGACGACCTCGCAGGAGTCGGCTGTAGCCCTGAGCGCACAGAGGAAAGAATGATGTTGCGACGCAACCCGAGGAATGTCAATGCTGTCGTTATCCGCGCTCACAGAGGCATAAAAAAACAACAAAAGATTTACTGTCTGCAAAACTGGACAAGGGACAGAAACACAATTACCAGCTGCACCATATACGTCGGGGTCCTGGGGCCGGATGTCCTGGAAATTCCATGCATCGCACACGATACCAGTGTGTAGGACGCCCAATGTTCACACGAATCGTTCTCCTTCGGGAAACAATCAGTCTCAGCCCGAGGCTCCCGATGATGATGAGAACAATTTGATACTTTCGACACAATAATGTGATGAGAGCAGAGGACATTCAATTCTCCATGCGTCCCCAAAGGAAAATTTGCACTTGGTTCTTTTGTGCTCTCCCCTAAGATTACTTCGATGTCTTTCTCGCATCTTTCATTTGAGCACTTCAAAATGCGACAAAATTGGGACTCTGCATGTTTCTGAGCGAACATACATCGCACGGTGTGCTTGCAGGCTGACGGCTGCAGCCAGCAAAGGCTGGTACTCCATCGCCAAGGATCTGACCCGGGACAACGGCGAACGCTTGGGTGAGTATCCCCAAAGGCTCCGCAACCAGCGACACTCACTGTCTATTGAGCAAATCACACGTGAACGAGACTCCTCCGAAAACTCGCGACGGTGCCTCGACCAATCATATTGTTCCTGAGCTGAATGTTTCAGGACAGCTGTTAACGTTTGACCCTGGGGGCGAATTCATATCCAGCAATGGTAATCGTGTCAATTGTGAAATGCCAATAAATATTGAGGACTGCGCGCAAAGCCCATTCCTTCAATATTCACAAACCCCTAGCTGTCACACAACAACGATGTCGTGTTCCTTGATTTTGCTCGTCACAATCTGACAATGATTCCCTCGTGTGCTGAGCAAATTTACTGGAATCAGTTGGGCAGGCAGTTCATTTCTCTTCAAGGTGTTTTCAAACTTGTCACACCAACTCTCAACTCTTCCCAACTGAGGTAGAATTTCAAACAGCTGTTTTGCACACATGTAGAACAGGCGCGTCTTTCTCAGCTGATCCTCTCTTCAGTCCTGCAAACCTCTGGTCGCACCTCACCCTGCAGTTTTCTGTTTTATAGTCCTCTACGACAATCCAACGTCTGAAAACTCAGGTATGACCTGTGCCAGCCAACAGATGGGTACTGTAACATAATTTCAGGATTCGTCAGAAATCTAGTGTCGCTTTTGCACAGAACTGGACCACACCAACAAAGCTAATTTGTCCTCAGTGCCCCTTTGACAAGGCCACTCGTGGTCAAAGAACAGAAAACTGCCGATGAACGAAGACAACAGGAACTTTTTCATGGTCAAACGGGCATCTGCCACATATGTAGATGTTGGCACACTGCACACCGCGCGCAGAACCCTGTTGTACAGCGGAAGAATCCACACACCACAGATGCTTCAGCTTTAGCTTTGTACAATTGCGCAGCTTTTGTGACAAACACACCGCAAACAATGTAAAGATTCAGTTCACCACTGAACATTTGCAGACTTTTCATGAGCTTCCGCAACACTTTCAAGACAAAAGAGCAGACAACAACCAAGGAAACAAAACACTCTTCATTCAGTCGAGACAGAGAAAGAAAGAGAGAGAGACAGAGACACAGACACAGACACAGACACAGACAGACAGACAGACAGACACAGACAGACAGACAGACAGACAGACAGACAGACAGACAGACAGTGAGTGAGTGAGTGAGTGAGTGAGTGAGTGAGTGAGTGAGTGAGTGCGTGCCATGGACACCAGAGACCAAGTTAATAGATCTGCCATGGATGTGAGAAAACATTTCTCACTGTCAGCGAACCGCAACTGTCGGCTGGATGACGAGTTCAAGTGCAAGACGACGGGTCAGTGCATCCCGCGCACCTTCGAGTGCGACGCGTTCCCGGACTGCTCCGACGAATCGGACGAGGCCAACTGCGGTCAGGACGACACAAGTGAGTCCGCGTGTGTCCTCTCGTGCGCGTGTCCTGCAAGCGATGCACGTAAACAGGTCAAAACGAGGCACTTGAAGGTATTGCCGGGTCCAGAACCTCGTCAGTCATTTTCCCAAGGCCTGCATTGCGACCTAGCAAAACAAAGCAAAGTGGTGGGCGTTCCGTAGTCACACCGCTCGTTGACTTATACAGGGACTGAAAAGCACCACGAAGCGTCAGACAGTGTGGTGTGAGTCGACCATCGAGTTCCGTGTTCGCACGCAGTTCCTTGACAAGATTCAGCTCTGTTCATTCTGGGTCAACAATTTTGCTTGTTCATGGAAATCACAGCAGTGTATGAGGCTGTCTCCCAAAGTCCTTGATGGTCATGTTCACGGTTGCGCGACATCCAAGTTCTGTAGTTTCCCGATCACCTGGTTCTTGACCAATTGACCAATTTGAATTCAAAGATGTTGACTGAACAACAAAACAAACCATATCGGTCATTGAAGGCTTTTGGAGACAGCCTCGTTGTTTCCCAGTGTTCAAATCAAGGCAAAGATCTCTTTGCGTTCTGCAAATCTGAGACCCTTCCGCGCCCTTCTGCTCAGAGCCCTGCAGATGGATGCAGTTCTCGCCCGACCCTGGTGAGGACGACGTCCCCGGCGTCACGGGAGTCACGTTCCGCAGACTCGAGCACGGATATCCGACCCAACTCACTGACGACATGTACATGGCGACCGACAACCAGACCCACCCTCTATTCCTCTACCTGCATCAGAACCACTGGATCATCAGTGACAAGGTACGGGAGCGTTGCAAGTCGCGGCACGCAAAGCGCCATGGACAGGTTTCCATGACAGGCTTCCATGACAACACCGCTCCATCGCTTGCACGCACAGTCTATTCTCTGACCCACAGTTTCGCGACGGTCGGGAGCTTCTGAGGAGCGAGAAGTTCGTCAGCGCGTCGCCCACTCAGCTCAACAGCAAATGGACATCGTCCCTGGATCCCAACAAGACCACAACCGTCACCATGACAGCCGAATGCATTTGTAAGACCCAGAGATTGCGCACCATTCTGGTCAGAATGTTTTGTGATCGGCTGATTGACACCTGCGATTGTCACCTCCGATTCAGGGTCACAGATTGAGAAGGCGGACGTGGATCCCTCGATCAGGATGGGCGAAGACACGCGACTCGACATTCTCTACACGGACGGAGGGCAAACAGCTGAGTCACTCGTCAAAAAGTGTGTCTCACCTATTTGACCTGAAATGTCAGTCCAGGTTTGAATTTCCGGCGGCGCGTGTTGCACGGTTGTTTTCTGTTTCTGACAGATGCGCATGGAAAGGCAAAGAATGCACCGCCAAGCAGAACTTCGTTCAGGTGATGACGGACCTGGGCGTGTGCTACACTTTCCACCACGAAGACAAATTCGTGGAACGCGCAGGTGAGATCCTCACGGGCTTTGTCTGTACGTACCAACTTGGCTCAACTTCCACAAACCACACAAACCAAAACCACACCCAAACTCAGTTAATATTCAGAGTGCTTTTGGCAGAAGTCTGTTTTCAACTGGACTGGAATTCCCTCAAGCTTCTGAGAGAACTTTTGTGTTTATTGCAGGCCCTGGCTTCGGACTGACGCTGATGCTGAACATCGAGCAGTACGAATACACGCGAGATCCGTCGTTCGGCGTGGGGATCAAGGTGTTGTTGGTTTCAATAACAGAATCGATTGATCTATTGCTTGCTCTTTGCTTGAAGACTTTTCAGCACAAAAGGCGAAAACCCCTGTGCCATAACTAGTGCAATACGCAGTAATACACCAGCAGGAAATCAGTCCCCAAATAGTGCAGAACCTCTCACCAGTTGTCAGCAAAATCGAAAAATACAAGGGGCTGACTCCGGGTGACACGACCCCCCCCCCCATTTTTCCTCACGTAATTTCGCGCTGCAGGCACATTTCTTTACATCCCCGTTTGTTTTTCAAACTTAGAGCCAGGCCCCCAGAGGGTCGCGTCCCCTTTGCCTAGATCCTGGACCCGTGCCTGCACTTTTCCTTCTTGCTGCAGGTTTTGCTGCACCAGCACGGAGACATCCCCGTGATGCAGGGCAGAGCCTTCGCCATCTCCCCCGGACTCTACACCATGGTGGCGGTCGAGAAAACCGAGGTCAGAACTGTGCCCATGGCAGCAAACACCGAGTTGACGTTCAGGAAACATTCCTTATCACGAAACGTTGACGATCAAGACAAACTTTTACCACCTGCTTTGAGGCTTTGTCCTGTTTCTCTGTCATTCCCTGCTATGCAACCAGAACATTGAAATCGAACCACGGTCGTTGGCAGGTTGAGAACCTCGAACACCCGTGGGGAAACTGCACTGAGGAGAAACCCAAGTACTTCGACAAGTTCACAGTCTCAGCGTGTCAGATGGACTGTGAGAACGTGCTGGCCAGAACGGAGTGCGGTTGTCTGAACGTCAACATGAAGCGGACTGGGAATGGTACGAGAACACGTACACAATTTACTTCTGCACCAAAAGAAACTGAAGAGTTCAAGCGAGGGTCTCACCAGGGCAGACCCAGGATCTGGCTCCGGACCGCCGTTTGGGCAGACAGCATCCAATTGGAAAGCCAGGAAAAAAAACCCTGCGGTGCAAAACTTGAGCGGGGCGGGAAATTTGGCTTGTTTGTGGGTTAGTCCGGAGTCCGGGCCCCCTTGCTTGATCGCCCTCGTCATATCTTATCTTGATGACTTTCAGATGACGAAGCGAACTTCTGTTCCGTGAGCAAGTACAAGACGTGTCTCAAAACCAAACTGGAGGCAGCGCAGAAGAACGCCGACTTCTGCACGTGCGGGACGCCGTGTCTCGAGGCCCTGTTCGTCTCGTCGCTGTCGTTCGCCTCCATCGCGACCACAGAGGACAGCATCAAGGCGCGCCAGGACACCGAGACGTACATGATGCAGCGTAACCTGAGCAACGCCCGCGAGGTGGCGTTTCGCGTGCAGGAAGACAAGTACAACGAGACAATGCGCGTCTTCCACATCACCGAGTCTCAGGTGAGGAACACGGGTTTGGGTGGTTCCGTTTTCACTCGTCACCAAGTCGCGCCAAAGCAAAGACGCACACAAAAAAAACCTTGCGTTTCTTGTCCTAGGATCAGGACCTGAATTGGTGGTAAACTCTTCCCAAGAACAAGACAAAACTTAACCGAACTTCAGAGAATAGTTTTGTGGCAAAAAGGTGCGTCGTCTCAGGTTATCTTTCCACATCTGCAGTCAACGAGAATCTCAGGTGTCCAAATCGACAGTCATTCTTGTTGATGCCAGAAATTATTTCCTCAAAACAACATGAAGACCCATGGAGTTCCAGTGTGCAGCCAAGTTCACATAATGTCGATGTTCTGGCTGCAGTTGCTGAGCATGGAGTGGACGATGAAGGCTCTGCGCGACATCCTGCAGACGGAGAGCGAGTCGGTGCGCACCGCCATACAGGACGTGAACACGGACTGCCGCTGGTTCACCACGCTCCTCTACGACACGGCGCAGATCCTCCGGGGCCCGGTCTACCTGCAGACCATCGAGTTCTCCACCGTCTTCAAAGCGAATCTCGAGAGCGGCCTCGCGATGTTCAGAACGGAACTACAGATGGCCATCGCCCAGCACATCCCTGAGGAGAAGCGGTTCATCCGAACCCGCCGCGGGTACCTCTTCTTCTCCATGTACAACGCTGAGATTCTGCTGGACAACGTCACCATGAGGGCGGACAACGCGACGGTGTTTGTGGAGGACGAGAACACGACGATCCACTCCCCGCTGGACATGACCCTGGACGGAGGGACGCTGTCCAGCGCCTCCCTCTCAGTCTGGCTGCCAGACGAACAGTTCTGGGACCACTCCACCGACATTTGGCTGAAACTTGCCACAATCAGGTTCGTAACAACACATCTTGTCTCACAATCTCGCATCTGAAACCTAGTCAGGAAACCATACGAGTCTTGTTTTGCTCTCGGCACACAAGTTATATTTCCGCCTGAATGTGGGGAAATCTCAGCTTACAATTGGAAATATTTTCTTCAAAACTTGGAAACATTGCTTCACCTAATGTTCACAAAATGTTTATTTCGACAACAAGCACGAAGAACCAAGCTGCTTCTTTGTCTATTCCAGGTCAGCCTTCGTCCGAGTAACCTCGGTGTTGGCCGAGACTTCCAGATCCCTGTCCAGCCTCAAGACGACCTTTGAGAATCTCAGCGACACCCCGTACATCGTACATTCCAGTCGTATCAAGAAGCTACTTGAACTGGCCAGGACTTCTTGTGAATGGTGCGAATCCATTGGCAGACAATCCCTCATAGGACACAACAGAGACCTTCTTCTCGCCTTCCTTTCAAAACTCCAAGAACACTTGCGAGACGTCGAGAACCAAGTGCGCTTGCTGTACAAAGAGTTTTTGCAGGCTTTGGTGAACCAAACGCCTTCAAACATAGACGACATTCTGGATGTAAAATTGCCTGCAATTATTGATAAAACTTCCACCATGCACTCAGGGATTCAGACGCACATGGTGAGCCAGCTGTCACAAACTGCCAACCTCGTCCTGGAAATGTTGAGACTCATAACCCCGAAATGTTCCTCGGAGCTCGCCAAGTACCAGGAGCAGCACGCGGACGCCAAGCACCGAGTCGATCAGAACACAGAGGAAATCATCCGCACTGTCGAGCAAAACCGCGGCCGGATAGGCCGCTCCAAACTCAAATACATTGACAACGAAAACTCGTTGCAACAAGTGGCGGAGGCGATATTGGGTGATCTCAACGACATCAGTTCCAACCTGCGCACGCGGGTCAGTCAGATCCAGGACTCGCTGGGCGATCGCGTGCTCGCCGCATCCAGAATGCAGGAACACATCAACGTGTTGTACTACTGGTTCTCTGCGCAGCTGAACGACTCGTATCTGCTGGACAAGTCGCTCTACTTCCAGTTCCTCAACATCACCGAGGTGACCATCGTCGCTCCGTCCCCCGGGGACCTGAGGCAGCAGGACAAAGTGAAGCAAAGCGCAGCTGCTGACGTGAGTCTTTGGTCTTTTTTGCGTTTTGGTTTCTCTCTGAAATGAAAAAATTGTTCCTAAACACTGACACTGTGCTTTAGTCATACAGTCGACTCTCTTTACCGTGGACACCCATGTGTACATGGCATTTTGTCCACCGTTGACAGAGTGTCCACCTTAAGCAGAGTCATGAATATTTATGAGCTTGGCTTTTTTACCTTCCTGAAGGTCAAAGGGAAAGGAAACCAAGAAAAACCTGTATTTGAAAGGTTAAGCTCAATTACTAACTCTTTCAAGAAGTTTTAAGTAGTAAAGAGATACAAAAGAAAAAATTGATCTCACCAAAATAACCTTAAAAGTTATAAAAATAAGAGAAAATAAAGTGTAAAAATGAGAAATTAAAAAAAAAATTGTGGACTGTCCATGGTAAAGAGAGAAAGTGCACCTTCGTGCCATGAAATGGTGTCCATGGTCCACAGTTGAGAGAGTTGTCCATGGTAAGCAAAGTTTTTGCCCCAAAATGCAGGGTGCATTGCTGACTGTCTACGGTTGAGAGTTGTCCACGGTAAGCAGTGTCCACGGTAAGCAGAGTCGACTGTACTGGCCTGCAATAAGACTTTCTGCAAATTCTCTTGACGCATGCAGCATGCAAACACTTTTGCCGAAAGTAAAAACGAACACTGGACCAAGTGAATGCTGACATCACTTATCTTATGGGTTCTGATAGCATTTCAAACTGCCCAACAAGTTGGCCACAAATGTTCTTCAATTTCTAATTTCTCATTTCAACTTCGTATCTCAAAGCAGGCTTCTCTGTGTGTGGGTGTGGTAGGTACAGGTTACACTTCAATGTGCCCCCAATATTGTGACAGTTTTCGTAGTTGAACAATATTCAGGGATATTAGGGAGCAATATTTCACAGATCTTTGTGTCGCGACATTCGATGTCAAACGTGATGTGATTGCGCAGATTTCAAACACCAATCCAACCAGATCCAATTCCGATTTCCAACAGAAGCTTCTGATCCCAGGCTTGTCTTCAGCAGGGGCGGATTCATGGGGGGGCACCTGACCGAAGGGAAAAAAGTTTTTCTGTTGCAAAATTTTGAAGATTGAAGTCGAGCCCCCTGGATCTGCCCCTGCCCAAGTCAGGAAAATGCGATCACTGTTGTTTCGAAACCACTGAAACCTGCGCCGCGAGACCATGCAGATGACGCATGTTGCCCAAACGTTGTTTCCCTTGTTTCAAATTGGGGATTTTTGGTAGAATCTGACACTTCAAACGTCCAGTGTATTGCCGACTGAGAGGACACACACTGACAGAGCCACGAAACAAAGAACGCTGGACAAGTGTCATGGTGGCTCCAAGTTTGCCTGTTTAACAGCATTGCATCGGACGTATGAACGCACCGATGTGCTGAAACTCCTTTGTTCCGTTCTCAAAGGTTCCATTGGGCTGAACTAACTTGTTGATCTGTGCAATCACAGCACGTGAATGAACTTGATGTGGTGGCAGGGTGTTTGAACCTGCGAAAAAAAAACCCCAGACCAAATCCTTGGTTGCAAGATAACGACGGGTTGATGAACCCCTCAGCGTGATGCGACCAACTCAGTCGTCGGGGACGTTTTTTGATGAGATTGTCATGTGCGTCTTGTTGTCATGACAATCACATCTGTTTCAAAATTTCCTTCTGTTCACCCAAACATAAGTCATCCAGCATGCATGTGTGTGTGTGTGTGTATGTGTGTGTGTGCGTGGGATTGTGAAATCCACAGCGCCCTGAAAGACTAACAGTCTCCAACAAACTAACTGACCCTTCCTGGTCTCGCGAACAAGGTGCGGGAACCCCTTTTGTGCACGTTCAATGTTTTGTAACACACAATTTCACTCACTCTCCCATTCGATCCGTACCAAAATAATGTTTTCACACTCCTTCCACTTCGTGTAAAAGATAAAACTGCTCCACATTTCGACAGTACCGTCAAAGAAAACGATGCACCACCAAATAGCCACAAAAGCGGTCAATTTCGCGTTGCACTTGCAGAAATTTTGGAAGAGCAAAGAGGATGATATGAACGCCATGAACAGGAACCTGGGCGAGCAGATGACTCTCCTCATCCAGGCCATAGGCGTCGGGCAGCAATATCTCGACAATTTCGTTCAAGACAACAAGATCTCGGAGTCGTTCTACAAGTATACAGACTTGCACATTTCCTTCCCAGTTCCCATCGATTTGTAGCACTCCTGAAGGTCTTCACAGATTCGCTCAAGTTTTTCTCCGCTGATTTTCTTCAATTCTTACCAATCTTGTTGCCTTTCCACAATTGCCAAAAAAATTCTTCAAAAGGCATTTCCGTTCTTTTCCAGGAAGAACTTCCTTCAGGTGGATATATTCTACAAAGCACTGACTGACAAGAAAGTCATCCAACAGAAAGCCTACGAGTACCCTGCTCTTCTCAGTAAGGGTGCATTCTCATCTTGAAGAAAAGCAAAGGAAACCTCTTTTCTCTCATTTGACAGGTGTTGGAGGCCCATGCCACAAGTTTGTTCGTCTCACTGTGCCGTTCAAACTTGTGGCACTAGCCTCGTGCCCTATTGTTTTCCTCGGAAAGCCAAGCTCTGAGTTGACTTTGCAGGTGAGTTGGGTGGACTGATGGGTTTACTGCTGGGTGGGAGCATCATCACTTGCATCGAGTTCTTCGACGTTTTCCTCTACAACGGAGCCGTCAAGTGCGCCGAGCGCAGAGACCAGAGAGACTCGCGCCGACAGGACGACATCGACCGCAGCTACCGCATCAAGAAGCAGCACATGGAGGCGAACGGCTTCGGGAAGAATCCGGCGGGGTGGAGCACCCAGCCGCCCCCGGCGTCTGGTACCTACGCCAGTCAGTGGGCCTGAACGTGAACCAGAAGTCTACGGCAAGAAACACAAAACTGAACCGCAGCATTGCAACTTCACGGTTGACCTCAACGGCACGAACAACTGCATGAATGTGCATTGAGAACCACAGCACTTTATTCAGCCTCAACGGGCAAAATAACACCCGGCTGTGTTTCGCCACCAGAGGTCGTTGCTTTTTGTTATTTGTTCATTTTTTTGTCTTCAACAACCACACGAGATACAACATATCAGCATTCTTGTTTGTCAACCCTTATTTATTCAATTGCAGGTTGTAGCTGTTTTGAAAGTTTACTGTTTTGACTACAGACGCAAATTTTTCTCACGTGTCGTCTCTGTTCACCGTGCGTCACCGCCCGAGCGATCCCGTGCCTCTGTTTCTGTTGTGGTCCCTGAGAGAATCATCGCACCCAGAGCACCAAAGAATCCTCCATTTTTCACCAAGTGCAAATTCGCCCATTCGCTCTGTGGGTAAAATGCATTGTCACCGTTGTGCAGTGTAAATATACAGTGAATGTGACTTCTGTTTCAGTTGAATAAACTTTTGTGCAATGTCACACTTTCTTCAGACTGACCCCGAACATTTTCGCGGTGACAACAAACTACGGTACTTTCACCAGAAAAAGCTTTTGCGAAGGTTTTATGCTGGGGCCGTGTATAACCTGCAAATTGGGGTGCCTTGACTAGGATAATTTTTAGTGGCGTACTTCTGTCCAAGTTCTGATGCTGAGCATCAAA
>JAAUXT010023925.1_pt1 | contig 29336 bp, 21 predicted proteins | sample 7278171 | NCBI WGS metagenome assembly JAAUXT01 (sample SAMN14350112, study PRJNA611818) | marine sediment metagenome | isolation source: surface marine sediment (1.8m) | place: French Polynesia: Moorea | collected 2018-08
ACTTTGAAAAAAAATGGTCAGTGAACATCACTGATCATTTCTGGCCATTTTTCCCAAAGTGGGTCCAACACCTCCCCCCCCCCAAGACCCGTTTTTGACAATTTATTTATTTATTTTTTTTTTTTAAATGATAAGTGATGAACTGTTAACGTATAGACCACACGCTTTTTATGCGTAGCATTCTTGTTTTTCAGACGACAAAGAAAGATGTGACGGACGTGTTTTCCAAGTTTGGTGAAATCGTTACTTTCAAGAAAGTTCATGGTACCCCGGAGTAAGTTGCCGTTTTGAAGCAAATTTCAGTTTTATTCAATTCGCTGTTTACTGGAAATTACGCGACTGATTGGTCAAGTCGTCCTCACGCATGCATTGCTGCTGTCTTCAGAGAAAGAGGTGTACTTGTCGAATACAAAAGCAGAGATATAGTCGACAACATCATTGCCCAGGTGAGACGTTTGCTGTGAACAAAGTCTCTTTTCTTCCGGCAAAAATCACAACTGTTTCACTTTTGTTGTTGTCACATTTGTCTGCGTTTTGCTTGTAGGATCAGACCAATCGAATAGAATTGAAGGGAAAGAAGCTGACGATTTCACGTGTGAGGAAAGATGAAGAACAAGCACTGCTGTCGGTTCGTGTTCATTCGTGTCGGGAACTAATTTCGGTGAACGATTGACGGGAACGGTTCCTTCAGACAATTTGTTCATTTTTCCTGGCTCAGGCTCCTCCGGCACCAAAGCCGACACCGCCGCCGCCGAAGCCCGCAGCAGTGGGCCGAGACCCCATGCAGGCTGCAGACGTGAACGCCTCGAGATTCCCGAGGCAGCAGCGACATGCGCCGCCGTTTGGGATGCCGCCGAGCATGAACCCTCAGCAGCAGAAGCAGCAGATGCTGAATCGCCTGGCGAAGATCATGACGCAGCGCAGCCAAGCGGCGGCTGACGGTGTGGACGCCGCAGCGCCAGGTGTGTGTGTGTGTTGTGTGTTCACGTTTTTGCAGCACATTTACAGGGCACTGAGATTGTAGATTGCACAGTTCGTTCTCGCCTATCTGAAGCGTCATTGTTTGACTCCTGTGTTTCAGTGGTCGGCCCGAGCGACGCGGAGATCGCCTTCTGTCTGCAGATGCTCGCGTCGAGCGAGGGCGACTCCGCGGCGGAGGGGAGCGCTGCCGAGACGGTGCGGAAACGCGGTGCTGGGAGCTACGATCTGACGGACGCGCCAGCGAAGCGGGCGAGACGCGCTGACCAGAAACCAGAGGATTACACGCCGTTCCCGACCAGGCAGAAGGCGATGATGACCACTAAAAGGGGGCGTCCGCAGCAGCGGGATGAGGAGCAGGACGTGGGCACTCCGGTCCAGGACGAAGAGGGCGAAGACTTTGGGGACGGCGACTGGGGAGGGTGAGTTCGTGCGAAGGCATGCCAAATGGGCGCGCAATGCATCTCTGTGGGTGAAAACGCGAACTTATTATGTGAAGTCGACGCTTGAAGTCGAGCTTCATTTTCAGCGAGGAGGACGAGTCTGAGGAAGCGACACCTGGGACGAAAGTGAATCAAAGCATGCTCGATGCTTTACGAAATCCTCCAGAGAGAAAGGAGAGAAAGGAAGACAGAAAGACTCAGAAAAGAACGACAGGCGACGTGGGAGGTGGAGGCTTTTCCGACGATGACGATGGTGGCGGATTTCCCGTGAGTGTCCATTTCAGGCTTTGAAGAACGTCGTTGATTCGTTGATTTTTGCCACTGGCGTGCTCAAGCGAGCCGGTGGCACCAGGAGATAGCAATCACTATTGAGTGCCAAGTGAAAACAGCAGCCCTTGATCACCAAGTAGTGAGCACTGATTGGTGACCAATGCTGGCTTTTCTGGGTGGTGATATGTGCCTCTTCTGAGAACGTGAAACCATTGAGAAATTCTTGGTGGTGATAATGTGTACACCACCGAAAAATTCTGATTTTTGATCAGGCTAGCCACACTGGCAGGGGTGTGTGTGACTACGACTGCAAATACGTTGCCCCCCCCCCCTGCCCCATTGGTGGTTGTGGTTACGAGCCGCGAGGCTTGTATTGTTTCCACCGTGAATGACTGACTGACTGAGGCGAGGGTAAGCAGGAAATTTTCTTGCAACACCCCACCCCCTTCCCCCGCATATGAAAATTTCAGTGCAGTGAAATTTCCTCCAAAGGGGTTGCAAGAAAATTTCTTGCAAGGAAATTTCCCTCCAAGGGGGTTGGAGGGGAATTCCCTTGCACCTCCCCCCCCCCCTGTGTATCAAAATTTCAGCCGGGCTGGGTCAGGTCGGGTCAGGTTTTAGTCCTTGAGTACTTAGTACTTGATTACTCAGTACTTGAGTGATGACAGCGGTACGCGGCTCGTTTTCTACTTGAAAGTCTGGTTGTGATCAGGGTAGTGATCACATACATCGATCACCACTGACAGTTTCGTGGCAGCGACCGTGAGTGATCACTGCTGCACAGCGATTGCGCTTGTGACGCGCCTATGTTCACAGCTCTGCTTCTCATTTCTGATGGCGTTGACCCTCTGTTCACAACTCAGGATGTGGATGTCGACTTCCCGGTGGATAACGGTGGTGTGCCGCCGGCTACGGTCGAGAAGGCGAAGCCCGTGCGGTACGAGCCGCGCCAGGTGAACGTGACCGGATTCTCACTCGAGGTGAGCAGCGCAACAAGCGTCCGCCGAGTCTAATGGCTGGCGACATTTTGAAACCAGTGCTCCCCTCACAACATGCATCGCACTTGATTTTGGTGTGGAATGTTGTGATCACGCGGACTTGAGGTTTGAAAAGCTTATCAGGATGTTCTGATTCGTTTTTTTTTCAGACGCAAGTGGACGACATCGTGAAAGCTTTGAAAGAGTACAATGTTCCGATCAGTCACTGCCTCATTCACAGGAAAGCTGACAAAACAAAGGTCACGAGGTGAGCTGCACGTTTTACAATCATACCGAACGCGTGCTTGGTGTTGCCGCCATGTGCGTGTGTGTGCGTGTGTGTGTGTGTGTGTAAGGGGCTTGGCATCAGCAACACAGGTCCCACCCGAGTGCTGCTACCGCCCCGCCCCCCTTCTGCAGGTTGATCTCATCCGGGACCTGGTGGTGCTGCCAGACCCGCCCCGATCCCTGTGTGCCAATCATGAGTCGCCGCGGGCTCGGTGATCTCTGATCTCTTGTGTGTAAATGTGAAAAAAAACCAGTCGGTCACGCGGAGAGATCGCGCGCATTCTGGTCTTTTCGGACTGTTTAAAACTTTGCAATGATGAAATGTTGGGTGTTTATTTCAGACATGCTGTGGTTGAATTTGAAGAGGAAGAAGGCGTTCGAAGAATTCTGGGTTCTGTAAGTTCTTGCCTTTCTTGTACGAATTGGAAATGCTTTCTCATTTGTGTTAAGTAAAATTGAACTCGGCGCATTTTCATTTCCAGAAAAATCATCTGACGTCCAAATTTGGAAGGTTCCACTTGACGATTTCACGAGTCCCTGCAGAAGAGGGGACCGACTCCATGGAACTTCAGGTGACATTGCGAACTGCCACAGACATGTGAACTGTTTCTCTGCGATTGTTGTTATTTTTAGGACAGTTAGAAAGATATCGTGTTGGTTGCAGAAGAGTTCAACAGGCGCGTCGACCGAAGCAGTTTCCGTTGAGAAAGAAATTACCAAAGAAATACAAGTAGGTTGAAGAGGGAACCCTGATGTGACTTGCACCCCTTTGTCTTGTGCCTGTGATCTTTTCATTGCTATCATTTGTATTTTCAGGATGAGCACAAAGCCTGTGTGAAGGTTGTTCAGTCTTTAGCGCACATTTCACACACGACCACATTCCCAGAGGTCCGTGGCGCGGTGTTCCGCAATTTTACACACTTTCCTCCGCATTTTGCGAGATAACCAGCCTTTTCGTTTGTGTTTGTGGGAAAAAACAATCAGAATGTTTCTATTTTTGCAGACAACAGAATCGGAGGACGAAAAAATGTTGAAAGAGTTGAACAGGGTCGAGGTGTCAGTTGTGAAAGATCTGCAGAAATCATTCATGCACAACACTTCGACGCGAATGGCTCACATTGTCAAGGCCATCAAAGGAATTCGGATGAGCATCAGAATTGCACAGACATTGTGGATTTGGGAGAAGTAAGTTCAACCCATTGCTTGTTTGTGAAGGAGGAAAAACTTCGCTGAGCTGCTGAAGCAGAGCCTTGTGAAGTGACGGGTCAAGTGCAGTGATCACAGAGACGTTCTAGTGTGTGTGTGTGCGTGTGTGTGTGTGTGTGTGTGAAGGCGAGGCACGGTGTCTTGGGGAAGATAGCCAGAAGGCAAATGCATGGTGCTTCTGGTGGAAAGTGACAAGGGAAAGTTGGGGGGGGGGGGGTTCGGGTGTGGTTGGTGGACGTTGGACCACCCCCCCCCCCTCTTTCCCTGGAGGCCGTAGGGGACATTGTGGGCGGATGCACGGATGTTCACACACCACGGAACAATTCGTGTTTTATTGCACCGAACTAGTTTGTGATTCTTTGGGTTTTCAGGAAGGAGCTGTACCGGCACCTGTTGTATAGGGTTAAGGAGGCGGAGTTGCTGGGCTACGTGCGGCGCATCGAGCCTCAGGTTCAGGAGGCGCTCAGCTCCACCGTCACCTACACGCAGTTCAACCTGACGCGCAAACTCGCGCAGCTCATGAACAACGTCTCCATCAACAAGGAGCACGTCGATGACGAAAAGACAGGTGAGAGAAAGAGGGAGTACCATCTGGAGAATGTTTCGTTTTCCCTTCAGGAATGCAGAATGCGATACACAAGGCAACAGAACATGTGTCTGGAAAATCATTTTGTGTGTATTTTGGTGTTCTCTGAGCTTTTCGATAACTTTCAAAAATTTCTTTGTCCAACCCCTGTGGACAGTGTCTCTGGCAGGCAAAGTTGGTACTTTGGCAAAATTTGAAAATATTCAAGGCTAAATTGTGGGTGAGGTCAGACGCCACCTCCACCCCGCCATGAACATGGTCTGTGGCATGGTCTACACACTTGTCAGCGATTTGGCGAATGTCTGCACTGTTGGTTTTGTTTCAGACTTCCCTGCACTGTTTCTATTGCAGACTTCAAGAAGAAAGGTGTGCGGTCAAAGTACGCTCCTCCGCCAGCCGAGACGAGCGGATGTTTCTTGCTGGGAGAACTGGACAGCAAACATGATCTGCCAAATGATCTCGACCTTCACAAGGGACCCGACGAGCCGCAGGAGTTCGACAGCGTGCTCGGCGTGGACGCTGACGTCACGTTCACGCCTGTGGGTGTCCAGTCGAGAAGACTGGTGGGCGAACTGACCATGAAATGCTTGAAGTACGGAACCACGTCTGCAACGTTAGAGGACGTGCCTGACATGTCGGGCAACAAAACTTCTTTGGGCATTTTAATCAGAGGCAACAAACAGAAAAATCAGATCCTGGCAAGACCATTGTCCATGATGACCAAGCATGTCATCAAGATGTGGGTGTACAAGACAATTGCTGTGTTGTACTACAGACACAGGAAAGTTATTGCACTTTATCAGCAAGAAGAACTGAAGACGCAGTTGATAAAAAGAGAACTGGAAAAGGCTGGTCATGCTGTGCCGACAGCAGATGTAATAGAGAAAAAAATTGAAGATCGCAAGCAGAACATGCAAAAGAACAAGGGTCCATGGAATGCCGACAAGGTAGAACAGAAAGCGGCTGATCAAGACGAAGACACTGAGGAGCCAGCGAGCTTGCCTGCTGACGTGGCAGAAGTGAAAGAGGAAGCTCCTCGAAAGCCAGAGCGAATGAGTATCATCAGTACTGATTTGAGATCCTTGGATGAATTCCCCGAGGAAGTCAGAGAAGCTGTGAAGAAGTGGAAGCAAAATGTGGATTACGATGCTCTCCACACGAGGGATCAGCAGACCGCTATCAAAAGGTTGAAGATGGAATTGAGCCAGAGCAACAGGCAGCTTGTGAACAAGCACATGCAGAACGTGTTCCAAGAGGACCTGGACAAAGATCAACTGGTGGATCTCCGCTTGTGTTTGATCTTTGAGGCAAGGTTGAAAGCTGATGAAGCCAGGAGGCTGAAGAGAGAAGAAAAAATGAAGAAAGCGAAAAAGGAAGAAAAGAAAAGGCGCAAGCAGCAGAAAGCTTACGAAGCCGAGAAAGCAAAGTCTAACAAGTCCTCAAAGAAGAATGCGATCGGGTCCAGTTCCTCGGAAAGCGACTCTGATGTGGAGGTCAAAAAACCCAAAGCTCTGCAACAGACGCCCGTGAAGTCGGCCATAACGGACCTCGTACCGGAAAGGAAACCGACTCCACAGACACCTCGAGAACTGGAACGAGACGTAAAGACTGAAGTCAGTCCGGCCCTTGTAAAGGCTGAATCACCCTTGGAAAAGCCTGAGATCAAGAGGGAAGAGGGTGCGAAATCGGTGAAAGAGGAAACGACGCCCAAAGTTGAGGTGAAAGAAGAAACGACGCCGAGACCAAGAATCGGACCCAAGTCGGCCATGTTGACGACCAGAATCGGACCCAAATCTGCCATGATGAAAACGAAAATGGGACCCAAGACCGCGGTGATGAAGCGCAAGTTTGGGCCGAAGGCTGCGAAGCTGGGGCCCAAGTCGTTCAGAATGCGCCACGGAGGACTGCACGAGGCGGAGGGTCCGGAGGAGCAGCGCGACTGGGTGGCTGTCGACGATTGCGGGATGGACAAAGTGTCCGTGTTCATCTGGCGTGACCCTGTGGTGGAGGCAAATGTGGACAAACTTCCATCACAGCGCGAGTACAAAGCGTCAGCATTCGGTCGCAGATCGATTCCCCGCAAGTCCCACCAAGTTCCTGAAGACGACAAGCCCTGGCTGACGGCACGGCGGTTCTCGACGGAAGTTTACGGTGTTCCTGCCGCGAAGCCGAGACGTCGTGTGTCACAGGACGACGAGTCGAGCGAAGAAGAAACAGCGATGGAAGTGGATCAGGCTGAACCTGAAAACAAACCAGCGACGACGCCCAGCAAGTCTCCCATGGGCCGCGGTCTGTCGATCCTGGAGGCTTTGGAGAAGGAAATGGACGGCAACGACTCGTCTGATGTAGAGAACGAACTCAACACTTCGAACGAAAGGAAGAAAACGGAGTTTGTGGCAGAGGAAGAAGCACCCAAACCCACGGAAGAAACATCTGGTATGGAAGGCGGAGCCGCAAGTCCCGCAATGTCGCCATCCAAGTCATCGTCGAGGTCGCGATCAAAATCGTCAGCGTCGTCGAGATCTGGGTCACGCTCGTCCGCAGCCTCCTCCAAGTCAAAGTCGAAATCGAGATCAAGATCCAGATCCAATTCGCAGTCGTCCAGGTCAGGATCGGAGGCAAGGTCGAAGTCTGGTTCGCGCTCTCGCTCTCGCTCCAGATCCAAATCAGGATCCAGTTCGAGGTCCGGGTCAAGGTCGTCGTCTGGGTCGAGATCCAGGGCGAGTTCGAAGTCATCCTCTGCCGGGTCGAGGTCGGGATCGGCTTCCAGGTCAAGGTCAAGATCTGGGTCACCAAAGTCGAGATCCAGGTCGAGATCCAAATCATCGTCAAAGTCTGGAGGCTCCAGAGCGAGTTCCAGATCCAGCTCGAGGTCATCTTCTCCAGCCAGCTCGGGTGGAGGATCGAAGGAAGTGTCTCCAGAGAAGTCTGACCCAGGGAAGCAAGATCTGAGCTCTTCCGTGGACGGACCCAGGGAGATGGCTGCGTTCCCATCCGACGTCTCCTACTCTTCACCGCCATTTACGACAGAGAAGAACAGCTCCTCAGACGAGGCCAAACGCGACACAAGAACAGAAGCTGAAGAGGTCGAGAGAGTGTCTGCAGCTGCTCAGGATGGGATTAAGTCAACAAAAACTGCTGTCAGAAAGATCGACATTGGAGAAGTGCAATTCACAGGCCGAAAAAACACAGAAGATGCAAACGACGTGACCGAGCTTCAAGAAGATACACCAGCAAAGAAGGCAGTTGCTAGCGAAAAAGAAGACACTGGGACAGGGCAGGTGAAGGCTGACGCTGACCCGCGTCCACAGACGCTTGTTGCTCATTCAGTTGAGCACGAAACAGAAAGTCACAAGGTCTCCCCTGTTGCTGAGAAGCCACCGCTGCCGCCGCCGCTGGTCGCGTACCCAGTGGATGACGACGAAGAGGACACGGACGCGAGCAGAGCCGAGGCGCCCGTCGAGTTCATCACCGTCGACTCCACAGCCGGTTCGAGCCAGAGCAGCGCTGACTCGGACTCTGACTCTGACGGTGAGTGCTGCCCCGAGCGAGTCGACCGAGCTCAGCGCTGAGTGCGCAAATCACGTGTTCATCCTCATTCTGTAGTTCTTGGAAAGAATGACAGTCTAAAGTCTCAACAGCAAAAGACAAGAGCTGTAGCTTTTCAGATCATGTCTCACATTTTTTCAGGGTCAGAAGCTGACATGTCTGCGGAACCTCTTCGAAGGCTGAACTCGTCCGAGTTTGTTAAACTGACGAAGGAAGAAGCCGACAACGCTTTCTACATGGAGCTCACGTCGGAACAGCGCATGTCTGTGTATCACGAGCTGAATCGCAGTGTCCGAATTCAAGAGCAACTCGGTGAATCTTACAGTCAGGAAGAGAGGGACAATTTGAAAAACGAAATCATCGGAAAGTACGTGAAGAAACAAAGAGAAGAGCCAGACAGTGCCCCCGGTGAAAGAATCACAGAGCGTGAGCGCAAAAAACTGCAAAGACTTTTAAACAAAGAGAAGAAACACAAGAAAAAGAAGCACAAGCACAGAAAGAGAAGCAGGGACGGCAGCAGGAAGCGCAGCCTCAGGCCCGCATGGGACCCCCGGGATTTGCCTGCTCAGTACGCGTTACCGGTCGAGCCTGCGAGCCCGACCGAAGACGACATTGTGCAGGCGAATCTCAGCTCGTCCAGCCGGAAGAGGCGACGCCGCAGCCGCAGTCGCAGCAAGGATCGGTCCAGGTCTTCGCACAGGTCCGGTGAAAAGCGCAGGTCTCGGTCCCGAGGGCGACGCTCCAGGTCGAGGGAGAGGCGCCGGTCCGGAGACAGAGACAGTGAGCATTTCCGGCGCCGGGAGGAGGTTCGGGATACGCGCAGGGTCGTGGAGCGAGGCAGGGACGAGGAGTCCAGGTTCGCGCACAGTCGAGGTTCCTCTTATGTGGACCCGTACCAGAGGAACTTCCATCGGGGAGGTGGGGTTGGTGCCACATCTAGGTTTGGAAGGAGAGGTCAGAGGTGGTAATCGTCTTTCTTCACCGGCTGATGGGTTTGTACTGCTTGTGTGAAACAATGCGCTGGTGATCCTTTCTCTGGACGAAAATGGTTGTGCGCAATCACTTTTTCTTCAGGCGTGAGTCAGTGATTGTTTCGTTCGCGATGAAAGTTTTGATTTGTCGGGGAAACCGTCTTCGCATTGTACAGTTTTGTTGGAATAAAATCATGTCCGAGAATTTTGTGGTGATACAAAAAAGAAAGTTTCACGTCTTGTGCAGCCAATGCAAAGGGAAAGTCTTGTGTGCGATGGTGTGATTCGCATTGTGGATGATGACAAACTTTCGATCCCACAGAACTTGGTCGTGTTGACAAGGATCCGCAGAAACAACCTCTCACAACACGAAGCCGAATTCACGTCGGCCTTTCCTGATATTTGCATGCCAACGAGTTAACTGCAATTCTGTGACTGCCAATGTTGAGACATCTCAAGAACCAGACAAGGCTGGTGCACTTCGGTGAAATCGGTTCGCTCTTCGAAAGGTAGAAGTGAATTCGTCCTCGTACGAGTCGTACATGGCAATAAATGAGTGGGATGACCGTCTGACAGACTCATTTACTTGTTCCACCCAACAGTTTTGGTTGCGTCAAGATCGGGCAATGTTCTCTGGCTTCATTGAACTTCCAGTGAAACTGATCTGCGTGTCGTGGTTGATCTTTGAAGAGCTGCGATTACTCTGGGTGAAGAAGCGCACGGAGAGGCTCCAAACTGGCCGATAAGAACCACCAACCAAGTGCACAATGCGGCCATTCTGCTCTCGCGTTTCTCAGAAAACCATTAACCTATTTCTCTCCTCGCGCTCCGCAGAGTTACGTGATAAAGCGATTAATCAATAGAGTTGCGTATTCTGTACAGTACTGCTCGCTGCGCACAGTACGTTTTCGGGTCAGCTCGTTGGCAGAGCCAAGTGCGCAACCGTAAATCAGCTGTTCGTGGAAGACCTACTTCTGTCAACTTGTTTTCATTTCCTCCTATTTGGATCAGTTGTCACTGAACCTCAATTGCATCACGTCAGGAAAACGGTCTTTGGAATCTTTCTTCAAACGGGTGAACATCTGCATGTGTTCTCGTCGGTGGAAGTAGCGGGGCCGGCGTACCTGTGTTGCCGCAGCGCGCTGTACACAACTCACATTGATCTGTGTCGCGATTATAAAACAATTCTTTTGTGGTGACATTCAACAACATGGCTCCTGATTGGTCAGAAACAAGGTTATCTGCTCTGTTGCGCAAACTAATCTTCTTTCGTACCTTTGCAACAGCACTCCCACGGACAATTGCACTGTGCGCTACATTAATATGCAATATGTATATTCGCGCTTTTGGCGATCAAAGGTTCATCCTTCTCATGCACAAGATATAACAAGAGATTCAGATTCCTTTAGTGGAAACAACCGTGCTTTGAGCCACGACTGCAACCTGTTGTCTGCAACAACAAACTTGCAAAATTTCTGTTGCTTCTGCTTCTGCGGAATTGATTTCATTGGTCCGAATTTTTCGTGATGTTGCTGCACCCCATGCAAGAACTGATTCCAATTACATCTGACATCAGATGAGACAGACTTTCTTTTGTCAGGGATTGGGGGGCGAGGACAAAAATGTTTTTTGTTTTCTTTTTTTGTGGAGAATGGTAGTTTGGATCACATCTCTCTGAGGCGTCTGGTTCAAGTTTTGCTTTTACTTCTGATACGCGAGGTTCGCTACAGTGTCGAGTCAAAGAGTCACTTGAATTTCTGAGCCCCGAACGTTGCTCTCATGGTGACGCTCAAACGCAGTTGCGAGCAAAAAGGGGTTGCCTGCGCTTCTTGCAGAGGACTGTATACGAGATCGTTCCAACTGATAACCATTTGTGTTGCTTTCCTGAGCCACGATTGCTTCACGGCCAAGTCACCAAACCGTGGAAGAATGTTTGTCCTTTCAGAGTTACCTAAGCGAATCAATGAACGGATCAAAAACTGAGCACTTGTGCAACGTTGTGTGTGTCGCTGGTGAAACAAGAATGCTCAAGGATTTCGAGGGAGGGCGGTCAGCATTGACTTCGGATGATTTTGGATGACGATCAAGGCGTGATTGTTTTGTGAGTCTCAATGGTCTCCACACAGGGAAGCAGTTTCTGAGAGGCTCACATGACAGGTTTGTGACGATTCTTTTGGTGAAGTGATGAGCTCTGGGTGATTGACCTCACCGCAGTCTGGGTTAGATAACGAATTAAGACTTGCGTAATGACGAGACGGGTGACCTCATCTGAACAGTTAGTGCAAACATTTCAGTGTTAAAGGTGAAGGTGTGGTTTCAAAAACGTTGCAAATACACGCTGTGTGAGTTTCAGTTCAAGGCACATGCACGTAGTTTGGGTCAGAGTTGCTGCGCAAAAAAATGATGAGTTCATGTTTCTCGGCTCTCTCGTCCAAAATCTCTCGTCCAAAATGAGAAAAAGCGAGTGATGACTACATGTACCCAGAAGATTCGTGAAACAAATGGACAGACACATGTACTCGTATGTTCATTCACACGAAATGAATTGACGAAATTACAAGATAGAACTCCATTGGCCTCTGCATGCATCCTCTGACTGCAGCTGTTGGACGGTTTCATCATGCCTGCAGCGTCCCAGTTCCTGCACCCTTCACACGGTCAGCCATCGATTCTGTTTCGCAACATTCAGGGCATCTCATGCAGATTACCTCCACGTTCCCAGCTCGTGTACAGCAACGCACAAAAACCGCGCCAGCAACGAATGCGCGCTCTGAAGCTGCAGGGCAAGTGTATCCATGGTACTGAACGGCTGGCTTTTCAGCACAGTGCACGTGAAGTGTTTTGGTTCAAATTCAGAACATGTCGAACACGCAGGTTCAATGTGAAATTTTTCAAGTTTTTTCATTCCAGCACGTGTAGCAAGCACGTGCGATCTCAAGACAAATGGACAAAGAAGATTGTTCTGTGAACTCAACTGGCGAAAACACCAGTCCACTCCGGTGTATTGAACAACTGAAGAAGTTGCAACACTCTTCATTTTCACTCCCTGTTTGTTCACTTGATACACACGCAAACACACGCATGTGCACATGTGAACGGTCCACGCAGCGGCTCCGCTTCTTTCGGTCCCCCCCCTCCCCGTGTGAATTATGCTTCTTTTGGTTGTGTGCCGTTGTGCGTGTACTGTGCTTTTTCACAGTGCGACAGTTCACATGCAGAAACGAGGCTACATCACCTCTCTTCACCTTTTGGCCTTTGAGCGGATCCAGACCAGAGGCTCCTCCCTCTCGCCACACTTGCATATTGTTTCGAATCCAGAAATGAGACTTTCATGAGCATCAAGTACAAAACTGTGCATGCAAGTACAGATTATGGGTGCGCCTCTGAATGTCCTTACGTAACCTCGTGACCAGTGAGCAATGCAGAGCGAGACCAATCACGAGCGACCTTTCAAGGCAATTGCTGAGGACCTCTGTCCTCTTGTTAGGTGATTGGACAGCTAATTTTGTATTACGTGAAAACTGCTCCACATTTGCATACAATCATCAGCTATGTAGTAAAGAGTAGATCTATCGGCGAACCGTTGGTGACGACGCAACGAAAAAAAAGGTGAGCCCGTACATTGCTTCAAGTGAAAAGTGAAACACGCACCAATCACTTTTTCCTGGAAGACGCAGATCCGTTTCCCTTGTTTGGTACAGATACTTGCAATGGACAGAGATTCGAGCTCGATTGGGGCTGCTCAAGTCAGATACTGCTGGCATGTGTGCAATGAATTGATCAGCACAGTGCAGTGCACGGCCTCTCGGCAACCGGCTGCATGACGGCTGACCATGCTGGTCAGTTTAGGTCAACATGCATGCTGACCGCTGCGCGGGGTCGAAGGTTTTCTGAGGTGAACACATCATTACGTGCACAGCCAGTGAGGCAACTCATTTTGAACCTGGCCTCCACGCTGGTCGGATCGGTCGCTGGCAATGCTCTAGCTTGGATTACGCTTTCGCTCTCGCGCGCTCTACCACTCGTACGGCACATATATTGATCGTAAGTTCACACATCCGTGTTTTGTGTTGTACGCAAAGCATGATTATGTATGAATGATCCTGTGTTAAATGGGTTAATAGGGAACAGGATTGGATGTGAAGTAATTCTTCATGCATGCACGGTGAGACCGCATTGCATTCCGAGGAAGTCTTGATTTCGTCACTTGTCGGAACTGGGACGATCCCTTAACTTCAAAATGAGGGTCACCAGGAACAAACCTTGACCTCGGGGGCACTGGGTGAAATTCGCGCTGCACACACAGTTTGTTGAACGATGAGAACCAAGAGACTTGCAGAGAGCAAAACATGCATGTTGTGATGTCTCATTTCAGACGACAGACGACACTGCAGGGTAACGAACACAAACAGAATACATGAAATACAAGTTGTTGACGGCGATGGCAGAGGACAGGGAAGCTGTGAAAAGAGCACTGACTCCCCCAAGCTCCGTGGACTCTGGCACTGCCGAGGTCGTCGAGAACGGATATGTTGGGAACAGCAGCGACGAATCGGAGGAGGAAAACAGCAACTGCGACGAAGCTCCCCTTGATTTCTCCGTCAGAAAGAGAAGTGGCAGTTTTGACGAATTCGGAGGCAGCGACAGCCGCGGCTCGGAGTCAGGGAGTCACAATGCAACGGAAAGCCCACCCGAGCAACCCGTCAACCTCTCAAACAGTTCCACGATCGGATCAAGAAACAGGTCAGTGCAGTTGTCGCCGAGTCAAGCAGAGGTGAACGGTGTGAAACCTGAAGATTTGGTGGGGAAAATAGGCGAGCCCCAACTGGCTTTGCCTCTCGGTGTTCCAGGGCTCGCAGCGCTCAAGGGTTTCCCCCCAGGATTCAATGTAGCAAGCGCTGCTGGTATTCTGCCCAACGCCGCAGCTGGCCTGCTTGGAGGTCTGCCTTTCAACCCTGCTATGATTGACAATAGAAAAGGGCAACAGAACAACTCAAAACCCACCCGTCCCTTCAAAGCTTATCCGAAGGATCCCTTGTCCCTGCCGCTGGGTTATTATGGTATACCAGGCATGCTTCCTGGTATCACCGTTCCAAATCTTGATCCCGCAACAGCTCAGGCGATGAGTGCAAGTACAGAAGAACTGTTCAATCAGTACAAGCAGCTCATGAGCGAAGAGAAGAATGGCAAAGGCACTGGATCCAAGGGTCAGAGGAACAACGGTGCTGTGGTGCACGGAAATAGCCCTGACAACAGTGAATGGAAGGATAATGGTGGGTCTCCAGCTTCCCCCATGTCTTCTTCCTCTGGCAGCCCACAGCAGCAGAGCACGTCCCCAACCGCAAAGTCCTCAGGCAGCGGCAAGCCACCCTATGCCCCGACCCCGGGCAGCCCTCTCCAACCCGGCCCCGCCGCCGCTCCTCCGCCCGGTCCCTTCATCAGCCCCAGCCTTCAGCAGACAGCCGGCGCCCCTGTGAAAACTCCCCTGACCTCCCACGCCCCGGCCCCCCGGAAGAAACCCAAGATGCTGCCTGACGACAAGAAGGATTCTGCGTACTGGGAGCGGAGGCGAAAAAATAACGACGCTGCGAAACGCTCGCGCGACGCAAGACGGGCAAAAGAAGACGAAATCGCGATCCGGGCTGCCTTTCTCGAGCAGGAAAACCTCAAGCTGCGGGTGGAGGTCGCAGCGCTCAAAAACGAAACTGCCAAATTGCGTTGTATGTTGTACAACAGCTGAGACAGAACACCGCTTGCTGCATTGAATTGCGAATCTCTTCGGATTCTCTTGCAGCAAGCCGAAAGCGTGATGACATTCAGGTACTCAGGGTGAAAAAAATATTACCTCATTTTTTCAATCTCCGCACTTGCAGAGGAGAATTTCTCAACCTTGTAAGGTGAATTTGAGTGTTAGAGGGTACAAAGTGTAAAATGACTTGACACACCGGTTCAGGGTAATCCAACGTACCAACTTGAAACATATTTTTGAGTACAAATTTACTTTTGATAAGAGTGAAGATGTGTAAAAAGAGGATCATTTGACTATTTATTTATTGTTGAAGATAAATGACCTCATTTTAGACATTTTGATTCCAAAGGGTACTGCTTCAGGTTCTTTTATCAGAAGTTCAAGTGTTGTTGGTGTTTGTTTTTTACCTTGAAAAAAAAAAAAACTCACTGCATCAGGAAGAACTGAGTTCAGACACCTTTGAAATCACCACGATACTTGCCAACCGAAGACAGTGCATTGTACTCGTACCATTTGATAACGTCACCAATGTGTATTCTTTACGAGCAGCTTTGTTTTTCACGTATTGTGAAAGATTCTCGAATCGCTTGAAATCAGCATTATGCAGGAGGGACCTCTCTTTCCAGTAAAAGCACGAACGAATGAAACGCACATTTTGAAAGTTCAGGTAACTTGTCAGAATTTGCCGAACCAGTACAGGTTTTGGTCGAGCTGTTCACATTTAACGCAGAGACCATTGTTGATGATTTTGCACTGAATGTTTCCAGTTTGTGGAGCTAGGTTGAGAACAGCTGCAGACGGACATATCTCAATTGTGACGTTGGGACCACGGCTGTCGCAGATCCAAGAGGCGGGTCCCGTCCCCCTCCACACCCTCGAAAAATTCGTACCGGAGCGAGAGATTTCTATTCTTGAGTCAAGTTCTGCCGTTCCTCAATGGTTCAAAGCTTGGTTCGGACTGGATCGGGGTCCCTATCAAAAGCCGATCGATGTTGTCTTCGCTGGAGCATGGTGCAGTGCAATTCGTAGGTGGAGTCCTTTGTCCAAAGTATTCACTTGGTTCATCTTGGGCGACACAGAGAATTCGAATTGCTAGATTTGGCCCAATTGACACGTTTTGTCAATTGTCATGAAACTTCTCAGGTGTTGTTTGTTGTTGAATATTTTCAAACATGTTCATTGTGTCCAGTTGACAGCGTGTGTAGATACCCTAGATTTAGCTCAATTTGTAGATTTTCCATTTGCACTAACACAGAAAACCGACAGGGGTCAAAATCATTTTCGAACTGAATCTGCCGTTGTGTCACCGCGGCTCGTTTCCTTTCCTGCAAGCTTGACGACTTTTCATTGCATGTGTTTGTGGTCGGATATTTTTTTCATTGTCAACATTTGAAAAGTGTTTGGTGTGAAATGTTGTCGTCAGAACAGGCTGCGAATCCCGCGTTCAGGTTGTTTTGTTTTGGGTGTTCTTTTTTGTCCCAGCGGTATGCCATGCAAATTTTGGGGAAAAGATTTCGCTGCACGTTCAGTTAAATTCTCTTTTGCAACAAGCACAATTGATGTGCCATTCAATTCAGTTTGCAGAACAGTTTCTCAAACTTTGCTATGGTTGGTGTTCCAGAACTCAGGTGATGTGTGAAAATATGATCAACGAACATACAGTCTGTTTCCTGCAAGCTGCATGCTGGATGCAGTTGGTATTTCTCTGGCGGTTTTTCTTTGAGACATTTCTTCAATTCCCCTTTCGCTATGATGCGCAGCTGTTCGTGTGGATTCTCCCATGTTTTCAAGTGTTTCACGCTTCAGTGTTGCGGCTGTCAGAAATTGTGTGTGTGTGTGTGTGTGTGTGTGTGTGTGTGTGTGTGTGTGTGAATTTGGAACAACAATCTTGAAACAATTCAGCACACGTTTACAGAAGCTTTACAAACTTTGTGATAGATCTACATGCGTTTGGAATGCAATAGAGGTCATGGTGATGTGGTCCCGATATGACACACAAGCTCAGTGAAATACAATGCAGACCCAGAAAGCTAACCATAAATATTGCACAAGAAGCGCCAAGTGATGCTCAACACTCACTGACTGCGTTTTACGGTTTGTTAAATTTAGTTGTACATGAGACGTGGTTTGTCCCTTTAGGTAACACTAACTTCATGTGACGTGGCTTGAAAACAAATGTATTTTCTTTGGTGTTGGTGATAAACACACATTCTTGCCATATTTGTGACGGGTAACAGAATGCGATGCTCTGCTCGCTCGACGAACTCTCTTCACCCCGTTTGGTCAGTGTCCTCTCCGCTTTCCGTGCAGTTGCACGGTGCTTCAGTCACCCAACACGTTTTGTCGTTTTCACTCACTTTTTGTGCGTGTCTTGGTGTCAAACCGCGTGCAATACTAACTGCAGCTGCTCACGTTGTTGTGGTAACCACGAGTTCAAACGATTTTCTCTCAGGTGCGCAACGTGGCCAATTTGCAGAAAGCACAAGCAAATTGTCTCAAAAAGAACGCGTGCAAAACTTTCCTGTCATGAGGTATATCAGAAATGATTCTGTGTGGTAAATTTTGGACAGCGCGTGTAGATCTGTAGCTGTTTTTATCGAATGTAATGCAGAGGACCAGTTGTGTGTGCTGGTGGAGAGTGACAGAAAGTGACAAATGAGTTTCTCGCCTTTTATTTGTTGTGAATCATGAGAATAATTAATGATCTATTGATATGTGTGCAAACAATTGTTTGTAAACTTCAGATTCCATTTCATGTTTCAGAATACGCTGTGCCTATTAAAAAGGTTACCCCCTGCCAGTTTACCTCCTTTCAAGAGCCTAAAACAAACCCTACAATGTCCATATTCAACCAACAAAAAACTCTACCCTTTTTCAATTCTTGGTTCATGTGTCCAGAATTTTTAAGCACGGTTCATCGCGAGGGCTTGACCTGGTGAAAGGCGCGGTGTCATTCAGAGGTCAACCCCACTTCAAATGTCATTCATACCCGTTTTGAAATTGGATGCCAAAAAAGAACCCTGTTCCCCTTTCTCCTTTGTCCAACTGGTACAACAGTCATGTAGTTTGTGTGAACTCAAACGGAAATTACTGACGGTCATTTCTTTCACCTAAAAATTGCATAGTCGCACACACACCCGTTCTTCTCATGGGCATTCAGCTTTCGTGAGAGGGTTCAATCACTGCATGTGCGCAGTGATTCACTGAAAATCTTGATCTGGTCTTTGACTGAAAAACATACCTCGGTTCGCGAAATGTAACCAGAAACGAAGAAATCTTTCGTTTCATAGGCTTTCGTCATTCTTTTCATCAAGGTTATGTTGAAAGGGCAGCATCGTAAATATATTTCCAGAAGAGTTGCGAAGTCAGTCACATGGTGAGATGCTGAGATGCCTTTTATCTTGAAAATCCACATTGTTCCGATTTGATCAGGGTAAGAAAGACACGCAGTTCTTGTTTCAGGGTATTGTTTTTCCATGTATGTACTTGAAGCATTGCAATGTGCTTCAAGTAACGTGTACATAGAACGTCGTGGCTCGGGGAATGCACGGCGCAGAATTGTGGTTGTTTCTTAGTTTGGTCTTTTGAGACAGGATTTAACACAGGTCGTGAAAGGAAGTTTCCCATCAATAGGTATAACTAAGACGTTGAAGCGTAGAAATAAAACTGTTTTTACGTGTCCCAGATTTCGTGATGTGTGTGTTATTTTTGCTCGTCGCCAAAATTATTCTGGTCAAGTCGGCTGCGCGCCAGACGTTTCCCTGTTGTGTCAATGCAGATGTTTGCCAGCAGCAATGAGATGTGCAAATCAGCCGAGCGCTCTGTTCGAATCTTTGAACTTGATTGTTATGAACTCAGATTAACCCCGGCCCCTTCTGAAGAAATCCTCGGGAAGTCGTTTGCGAGTCCTGTGAAGTGACAAGGCAAAAAAGACGCCTTTCTTTCCGTTTATTGCATTTGTACAAACCACACAATGAGGTATTATTTTTGCCACAAGAGCGTCCAACGACGAACAGATTGAAAAGATTCGCAAAGAGCGAAATATCAAATTGTGATGTTCGCCCCTTGAACCTGAATGCAGAAGCTAACGGGTAAACTGATCTCGTTGGTTCAAACGGTCACTTCGAATCCACCGAGCAAGAAACTCGAGACACACGCACTGTGTGTTCACAAGACGTTCAGAGACAGAACCAGAACGAATCACGGAACTTACCTGATGTTTCTCTTCGGCTTCGGACAGATTTCCTCGTCTCCGCGAAAAACGAAACAAGTCGACAAAATTTTCTTACCCTCATGGAGAACAACAATCTGCAGTTCTGTTGGGGGGAAAATGTTGGACGGAACGTAACTTCTTGGTTCACAACTTGCTCGCACACGCCCGTGGTTCTTTGGCTTTTGTCGACCAACATGTGGCACAATGGAAAAAGCATTGCGTGTCCCTTGTGACCAAAGTAGTAAAAGAATACTGATCTCGTTTTTGAACCCAGTTTATTTGATCTTGAGTGGCAAGTAAACTGAATCAAATGCGTAACGGACATCAAATGGTCTCATTGTGGATCTATCTGCAGAAAAACTGCGCGCTTGAAGAATTCAGGGTCATAGAAACACATAAATCAGAAAATCGTCGTTGAAAACTTTTTCGCGTTTGGAAATTTTCTCTCCTGAAAACATGTGAAGTTGAAGACGAGAATAGTGACACATCTCTGCTTGCATGCGGAACCTTGACTCAGAAACAGCGGATTTGCTTTCAAATGGTAAAAGTTATCTGCGGTCATTACTTTAATTTACCTTTGCATCATGAAATCTGGTCCTTTGACCAGTGCGAGGCTTTCAACCTGCAGGTTGTTCATTTGATACTCGCGGTAGAGATTACATGTATGGTCCCTTGTGATTTCATGTCAGTAGAATATCGCCAACAACTTTCAGTTTTTCAGGAAAACAAAACCAAACCAAACAATTGTTTCACCTCGAGCAATCTGTATGAATTATTTATAGTTCAGTTTTGTAGATTACTACTGCTGCCTCCAACCTCCTCCCCAAAGGCAACATTGATCATTTGTGCATGACCTAAGAATTGCCACACAGCAGAATGCAATGTTTGGCAATAGCTGCGCTCCAAAGGAGTGGCAGAGTTTAGAAAGTGTAACTCTGCAAACTGCCCTTGACCGAATGCTAATGAATTCACTGAAGCAATACTGGGAAAACTGGACATATGGCCCTGTTTCCGGTGCAGTTTGCGGTCTTGTTGTGTGCAGGTTTGATGTCAATCTGCATGAACGGTGAAAACCTTCTTCGACTTCAAAAGTCACGTGCATTGAACTGCTTCGTTTTCGGCTTTGAGCGACATGAGAATCTCCAAACTCTGCCAGAAAACTCACAAAGCGATTGCCTTTTTGCGTAAAAACCAATACACGAGGTGCCTTGTCGTCGTTTGCTCTTTTTGCCACGAGCTTTTTTGGGAAAGTACGGGTAAGATGCTCGCGCACAAAAATTTGGCAACACATGGGCGTGCAATATCAAGAGTGGATATTCAACAGTAAAACGTATAGATTTATGGCCCAAAGGTAAAAATAACATTGGAGGTTGTAGAAAACCAACAGTGATGAATTTTTGAACATTTGACAGCCCAGAGCATTCTCTGCCCTGGGAAAGAAGGAAAGTCGAAAACATTGAAAAACAGCGCAACGACTGGCTGAACGTGGGAATGAAACTTTTTTTTTTTTTTTGGCAACACAAACCTAACTGAGCATCATTTTTCAGTAAAAGGATTTGTGTGATCTTCCTTCGCGATTCGTTGAAGATTTGACTTTTGTGAAATACGAAAAACTCCAGATTTAGCCATCAGCTTGGTTGAATTTACAAACAGGTAGAAATGTTTTTCTGGGAATCCATTTCTCGGGCCCAAGGTTCTTGTCCCTCAAGCAAATGTTAATTACTTTAACCACTTACTTTCGGCTTATTAGCAATGTTAGGAGACCATGGAATGTGAAAGGATTTCCAAGAAGTGTCGCATTGTCACTGCAGACGAACTAGTTCACCTCCATCCTCCCATTTGGTGGGAAGTTCTTCCATTCACTGGGAGCGTTTTCCCATTTTTGGGGGGAGAAGAAGCAAATTCTCTGCCATGGAGTCGAATTTGTGCACGCAGCATCTCGTGACAAACGTGGGAGAAACAACCAGATTCGTTGCCACCCGCTTCAGACCTGCATGCTGACAAGAAATCGAGAAATCAGATGCCGGGTCGTTCAGAAGGGGGTTTTGTGAAGAAATTTGATGAGTTTGAACTTTTCATTCAGACAAAAGAATATGGCCACGGGAACAGTTTTCAAAGCGTAATTTCTGGACCATTCACCTTTGCATTCCTCAAAGCACTGAATTTCTCCACATGATGATTGTGCCCGTGACTTGAACCCGAATTTGAGTAAGACTTTGCATCAGTTTCTCGTTTGGTCTCATTTTTATTTCAAACAATAATTGCAGTCCAAAAATAGCGGACTGACAAAAAAGTAAAGTTCAATCTGTGTTCAAACTTCACGGTGTCTGCCATTTAACGGTTGCATTTGAGCAGCACTCCCTTTTGTTGCGTTCGTACATCAGCAAGCAGTCTTGTGTGTAATAATAAGCTTTAGTTAAACGGACAATCCAATCAATTTTAAAAAAATATGTGCGTTGCTGTTCAGATCAACCACAAAGCTAGATACTCACGTATGGAACTTTGTGAGATCAACACATCGACAGGTTCCTTGATGAGAAGTTGAGACCTGTTCATTTCGAATGTCATGCAGGGCAGAAAAAAAAACGCATGCAGAGACATTTTTTTCAAGAAAAGCAAACAAGGTTGGTGATGGCGTCTCCGAATCATGCACACACACGAGCGTGTTGCTTTTGCTCAGCGCTGCAGAAATGTGCTCGAGTCCAAATAAAAACTGAATGATTGTGATCAAAGTTTTGATTGTCGAGCAAATGTGTTTTACAGATAAACAGTGGGTCAATTCCAAGCAAGGAAACGAATGCGGTGCTGCATGGAGAGCTCAAGCTCGTATATGAAATTTCACTCACATGAGAACAACTTCCACATTTCTTCAAGAAACCACATATGCGTGCGTTCAGGGGGTCGATTGCTTTGTTGTTGCACGGAGACCTGGGGCCTCCCACGGGACAAGTGCCTGCGACCCAGAGGAAGTGACACCGTGCACACCTCGGATGCGCTCCAACAATACCCACTCGAAGACATCGAGTCGCTTTTCCACGGAAACCCATACATTTTAACGCAATTCGACCACTTGTGTGCGCAAATTTCACAGACAACGTCACGATTGGTTGGTGTGAAGGAAGGATCCCGTGCACGCCATGTTTCAAGCTTATCTGAGACGCGTCTTTCAATCTCCATAAATCTGAACCTGTCTCATCCATTGCTGGGTGACAAGCGGTCATGAACTTTGTGAGAACAGCGTACAGTTGGTTCACTTCGCTTTTCTTCGGTCATATTTTCTGTCATTCCATCTTGATTTCGGAGTGGATCCACACGAACAGAGAAAGTGGAGAACTTTCTTTGCTTTTGTTTGAAAGAAAAAAATGTGTCTTCAAAGAACCTTTTTTAAGCGTGTGGTCCCGAAGGGTGTTACCACACGCTGAGTGTAATCACCATCTGTCTGTATGTGGACATGTTTAGTTACGGGGGGGGGTAACTCAACATGGTGAAAATCAACCAGGGTCAATTTTAGGCCATTTTAAGCATTTTTGTCTTTTTTTTGGGGTATGTTGAGATCGGGGGGGGGTAACTCAACATGGTGAAAATCAACCAGGTCCATTTTTAGGCCATTGCAAGCATTTTTGGTTTTTTGGGTATGTTGATTTATGGGGGTAACTCAACATGGTGAAAATCAACCAGGGTCATTTTCAGGCCATTTTCTGAATTTTTGGCTTTTTGGGTATATTGAGTTAACCCCCCCCCCTAACTCAATATGGGTCATCACCAAAAAATTTTTTTTCTCAAAATGGGCTAAAATGATTCTGGCATTCATCAACTGCGAACGTTTCTATGGACCACACGCTTTTCAGGCGTTACCTTCTTGTTCAGTGACAGAATTGCAGCGAGGGTTTGTGCTCATGCATGACGGTAGAAATGCTTCCAATCCGCACCCTTAAAGCAGACATGCCTGCAGTTCGGCTGCACCTGAAACGTATCTCAGGTTCAGCGATAGATTCTCAGTGTCCAGCTTTGAAGCTGTTCACACGATGCACAATCGCCACTCGATCGAATTTTGCGTGCGCTCTTTTGAACTGGAGCTGAACCGAGTGTCCAGATGTCCAGCTGCGGGACAGATTCTGGGTCAAGGCTAATGACTGTGGAATGTGCGGTTCACATAAACAATGGTCCTCTGTGGTCTCTGCAGCTGTGCACAGCCACAGCAGCGACCGCAAATACGATGCAGTAAATTACACAAACAATAGCACAGGCATGCAATAAATTCTCTAATTTTGGGGGGTTTGTGTAAATTTGTGGAATAGATTTTGTTGAATGGTTGATGTTGAGCGACAAAATTTATTGCCAGGAATTGACCCATTTCCTGCATGTTTGTGGACCAAGGAACGCATCATGCATTTTGCTGCATGAGGCCACGTCACTGAACCTGTGTTTTGTTACGAACGTTGGTGAAACGTGTGAGTAACCAATGCGGGAGAAACAGAACGTGTGGGCACTCTGCGCTCAGCTGCAATCCGATTCCAGTTTTACGAAAACAAGGGAAAAGTCATTGTGTGGCAGATAAAGAACCATTTCGTCCAATGGGACTCCACAAAAATGTCACCTGGTACAGGTTCGATTTTTCATGCGTTGTTGTCCAGAATGAAAGCAAACGTGCACATTTCCAGTCAGTGGTTGAAAATGTCAAAAGCAGAGTTGTTTTTGTTTTGTTTGTTTGTTTTGATTTTTGTTTTTTGTTTTTTTTTTCACAGGAGCGTTGGCTGTGTCTTTCTCAGCATTTGTAGAATGAAGAGACTGTGCACAAATGTATTCTTGTGAACTTGCATCACGAACATTAGCAAACAAGCGCGATCGATCACTGTCGATGGATTGAAGGATCATTTTCTGGAACACGTATTGATTGGATGGTCCCAACTATCATCAGACACTGCAGTAGAAATAAATGAAAAAAGTGGTGTCTACAAAACGACTCCAATTTTGTTTCTGCGTCTGAGTTTTCCTTCACGAACATGGTGGGCCTGCTCGACCAGAAACAGGAAAAAAAGAAGAGATTTGAAAGAGTTAAATTTTCTGGGTTGTAGTTCGTGTGTCTCAAATGCACGATACACGAAGAAACATCCGATTGCAAATAAATAATTTGATTCCCACCAAACCACCCAGAAACTTTGTGCGCGTCACTGCGTCATTCGCAAATTGCGACACACTCGACTCAATGATCCTCCAGTCGTGCTGGCAAGAAACAGATTCTCGACAAACACAAAATAAAATGTTGCCATTTTCAGACAGACGACTCCACATGCCTGTCTCAGGAGCAAAATGTGTATCTGCATGGTTCGATTTTTTCTTGGGTGTCGTCAGACAGTGCAGTTGGGTTTGATGAAAATGGTGTCTACAAAACGACTCATTCATTCATTTCATTTCATTCATGCGCACGAGTTTTCCGTGACGAAAATGGTGGACCAGCAATCTGAGTGGAGCTCTGACGTTTTCTGCGAACAGGACTGGGGTTGTTTTCCCCCCGTCTTCAAATGCAAGGCTGTACAGACTGTATTGATTGATCCTCGTGCGCGTGAAGTTCTCTCCGCATCGCCTTCTCTCCCTTCTTTGATCTGCATATTCGATTCCTACACGAGACTCTTTGTTTCGCTGCCTTTGTGCAGGAAAGGTGAAACGTGTAGTGTGCTGAGGGTCACCGAGGACAGAGGATGACAAATGGCCATCAGCTGACCAGTTTTGCGTTCAAATTACATAAAGGTGGTGCAACTGACACGCAACCATCAAACCTGCTGCTTTTGTAATGCAGAAGGGCGTGTTTGAAAAGTGCTTCAAACCAAATGTCTGAAGTTCGCGAAGATTGATATTTCCAGTTTCCACTGAAGCAATTTAACGTCAATGTCCAATTTGTGAAGGGGATTACGCGGTGCACGGTGCACGCATGGTACTTGTAATTATCCGGTTGCATTCACCCTCACCTCGAATGACCATGCCAGGTTTGGCCAAAAGCCCGCGTGCGTGCATACTTGACCCAAAGCACTGGGAAACCCATCTGTCTGGCCATGATGTGATTATATCAAAGGTACTGAGTGGTATTTCCCGATAAAACCCAGCCAAGTGATGAAACGCGGCGCAATGATTATATAATTTTTGATAAAATACGTGCCCGCTGGGTTGCAGCAGGTATTTTGATGAGAAGTCAGCCTCCAAAGCGGCTTCCTGCGATGAAAACAGACACGTATTTCACCACTTCTTCTGCTCACCATGCATGCCACAGTCATGTGTCGTAATCTCTCCCTGTGGAAAAGAAAAATGCCATTCACAGGCAGGTCCTGCAGAAACCGAATGACCAAAACATGTCCCTGCGTTTTTCAACTTTCAAAAATTGTTCGGTGCACTGCGCGCACCACGCAACAAAGGAAACGCAAGCACCACAACCACCAGCATATTGCATTCGCAAGGGAGGTTAATGACAGAGTCAGAGGTCCAATTTTTGATTTTGATAAATTCGGATGCACGTTGTTGAGGCCGGGCGACACGCTGGGGTGGATAATGTAATGGGCAGTTGGTGATACGAGTGGGGGCACAGAGTGCACCGACTTGATGAATGTCCACCATCTGACGGACATACCTATTCACCATTACATAAAAGTGAGGTAACTGGCGCACACAAAAGCTTGCAACCCTTCACAAAGAGGCCATTAAAATAATCAGACTGATGTTGAATCAAATTTGAAAATGAATTATTTGGCATGTGCGTAACCGAAAATACCAGGATGGTGACATCACGTCCGATGTACTTCACCCGAAACACCTTCTGCATTTTTGCAAGTTGAAAACTGCTTTATGATCGAAATAATTGCAGGACAAATTTTTAAAATTTGGCCAAATCCATTTGCTACCCCTCCCCCGAACGTTCTGCTGCATTTTGTTGAAATTTCATGAACTCATGACCTTCATGCGTGATCGGTGCATGCATGCAGTGAGAGATGAAGAGGTGTCTGTTGACAGCCACATTCGAAAATTCACCTCAGGAATTCCGGCAGTGCCAACACCAATCAATACTTTTCTGTGATTTTTGACACAGCTGAAAGCTGCAACAACTTCTGCTTGTTGAGCATCGGGGGAAAATTGAGAAAAAAGTAGCTCTCCCCAAGAACCAGCCGTGGTGACCTACCAAAAAGTACCTGTCCAGCCTTGGTGAGCTTCCAAAAAAGTAGCTCTCCTGAAGAACCAGCTTTTGGCGATGGACCAGTAGTTCTCCCGAAGAGCCGAAGACTCAGGACTGAACTCAGATTGCGAATGAGAACCAGGCCCCTCTCTTTGGTTGTCTCACCAAACATGAAGGGGTTGGGTGTTTTTCCAGGAACCCTCATGTTTGGGGAGACAAGACGAATGTTACTCGTTTGTGGCAATGTACATGTACACGGCGACAAAAACTGACTGTGAAGATCACACACACACACACACACACACACAATTTTTTACGTTTCCACTTTTTTCAGACAAATTGACTTTGTCGAAGTTTCTTGAAGACCTTCTGCCAAAGAATTACGAGTATTAATGGCATTGAAGACTAAGTTGCGCACAGGTCTTCGGCTCACACCACTTCAGTCTCAAACCGAAAAGGAAAAGAAAACACTCAGCCCCATTATAACCTCTCGCCGCAATACCCCCCGAAGTTGCTAAAATAAATCTCGAAGATTTTGCTTCAGGTGCAATTCAATGTTGTCCGTGTCATATTTGTGCGGAGCGACTGCAACATCCAGATCCGCAGGTGCACAAGTGTTGATTTCATCTGGTGATAGTAGCACCACAGAGAAAATGGTGAAGACAATTCAGGAGGTCAGTTTGGTTTTGCTGGGAAAGCTGCGATTTTGCGGTGCGTGCAGGCATGTTCGGCCCGCAATCTCGCAAATAGATCTAGATTCTGCATGTAAAACGTTGAAAATCGTTGTCTGTGACGCAAAAAGCACCCCATTTTTGTGAGATATTCAAAAGGGTTTTCAACATTTCTTGCTCGTAGTAGGCGTGCATGTGTGCACGTACGCATGTGTGTGTACCCTCAATAACACAGTTCATTTTTTCATTTGTGTGTCCAATATATCATAATGTCATATTTAGTTTCATCATTTTGACTTTCTTGAACTACTTTTCAAATTATTTTTCAAAATGTTCATCACAAGATCAGAAAAATCAGTTTTCGACACTCTCTTCAAATCCTTTAGTTTGCATGCATGCAGCAGCATTCGCAGTGAAACAACATCTGGCAATGTGTAACTCTTGTATCTACACACAACAAGTCTTCTTGTATTTCCTTTTGTCCTTGTACTCCAACATACATGTATCAAACTGATGTGGAAACTTTGTCAAGGCCACAGTATTTCTTTCATCTGCTGGGACATCAAGAAAAACTGGCTGCAAAAAGCACAGCAAGGCCCCATGAACTTGGGCATATCCAATGTAAAACACAGTATAAACACCATGCACTAAAACATATGAACACTTTGACAACATCAGCCTGCAGATAGAGTAAGTTTCCATCAGTACTGATTGGAAGTTCCTGTCAAATAGCATGAAGAGCACCGGTTCACTGTTTGGAAAGCTTGTGGTGATGATGGCTTCTTCAAACTTGAAACACCCTCCTGAAATATTTTCACCACTGGTACATTTTATTTATCCTTTCTTTCCAGCTGTCATCTCCTTGAAAAAATTGTTTTCTAGTTCTCAGCCTGCAACATTCCAAAAGCAATGCATGCAGGCATGTACCAATTTTACCACGTATTATTTTCTCCCATGCAGTGTGGCATGCACCTCTTTTTGGCTTTGGGCAACAACGAGACATTATCTCCACAGTTATTTTGCCATTTTGCATCAGTCATGACTATCTCCAATGCCTTCAGAGTGAATGAGACAAAGCTCCTCTTGCACATCTTACTGTAGACAATGAATATCTGTAGAGAGGTTATGTACCACCCCTCATTTGTTCATAAATGTCTCTTCTTTGTTTGTCCCTCCACATAAATGTTTCCTGCAAACCCCCCCCCCCCCCATAAATATCTGATGAAAGAAACAAACAGCATTCATATCCAAACAAAATGACACTTTCTGTGTTTTTGTGCACATCGATGCCTGGCTGCAACTTTTTTTGAGGTGAGCTTCTTTTTGAAGCTGACCCCCTACCCCTGGCATGCATGCACCACAGTATCTGAACTGGTCATGCATGCAAGGCATACACGTGCATGCATGACAAGATATGCAGACAGATTCAATCACAGACCTGTACACTTACCAGTCCCACACTTCCTATTTTCCATCTCAAAGTCCGGGATCAACAGTCATTGAAAATTTCAGCAACGGTATCAGTTCCCTTCTTTTTTCACCTTCGGTACTCACATCCCACCACCTGATGGGTGTGTCTCCCCAGTCCGTGTCTCCCCCTTCCCCAATGAATGGCCTTTTCATTCCTTTTGGTCCAGTGGATTTCAAATAAAAACCATGCACATTTGAGTTCAATTTTCCCAAAAAAGATATCGTGGCAGGTGAAACTACAGATCCTTTTCAGTTTTCTTGACTTTTCTGTGAAAACTCTATGAACGCATGCGTACCATTATACACCTTTTGTCATGACTTTTTGTGAAGCTGAATCATCGAAATCAGATTTATTTGAATCTGTGAACTTCAGTGTGTCCATGCACTCAAGTTCTTCTCCCGCATGCATGGCAAAGAAATTTTGAGCACCTACCCATTCACAATGTCAGGATTTGTGTGTGGACATTTTTGAGTCCATTGTCACCAAGGGGTCATCTTCCATGAAAATTGCATTGTCATCCATCAAATTTGATTTGCATGGAAATCACAGCTTTTCAACGCCTACTCACAACATGAAACTCAATTGCGTGCAGGCAACTTTCAATTTTCAACCAAACTAACACACATCCTTGCATCCATGGAATTCTAGTTTTGCCTGCAGAAAATCAATGGCTTCAGCTATTGTATGATGACCTTTGTTATATATATTTACCATGACCAACCCCTAAGACTGCCATGGCCTTCCATAGCCACAGCAACAGCCACAGCCAATCATATCATTCCCCTAGATGGAGCCACTATCCTAA
>JAAUXT010019031.1_pt1 | contig 29330 bp, 29 predicted proteins | sample 7278171 | NCBI WGS metagenome assembly JAAUXT01 (sample SAMN14350112, study PRJNA611818) | marine sediment metagenome | isolation source: surface marine sediment (1.8m) | place: French Polynesia: Moorea | collected 2018-08
CTTTCAAACTCGCGTTCACAGATTTAGCCTTTTGATGCCTATAGGTGATTTTCACCATCACCATACATTATACATAATGTATGCTTCAAGGTTCAAATCACCTAAAAAGCATTGAACAATATTTGCATTTGCACAGTATTGTGGTATTCTTTTCTTGAAGAGGAGACGGTACCAGACTCAGAAGAATGCAGTGACGCGAGTGGGGATCGGAGTCCGTCTGGGGTGAGACTCTTCCATTGGCCATGACAGACAAAAACACTGGGTTCTGGCGCATGCAAATTTTTGCACTTTGGTGCGGACAATGTGGCTGTCTTAACACTGGTCGGTGATTGCTGAAAGTTGGACATGCTTTGTTTCCCACGATGTCTCTTCTCGTTCTTTCACTCAGAAACATGCTACTCCAGGGAAAATCAAAAACACCTCGCCGAAATTCGAAGCTGAAGGAGCGACCTTGGTCTACAACATGGACGTGGACGAAGACGCAACAACCAGCAAAGGAAGCGCACGGAACCCAGAGATTCAGCAAACCGTTGCGTATGATCTGGAAGTGCAGGAAACGTCGTCAAAAAAGAAGGCAGACGTGCAGCTGGATGCACAGACTGTCGCTTACGTGATGGACACCGAAGAGTCAAGTGAAGAACAAGGCGACAGCAGCAAAGAAAACAGGAAGGCAGAAGGTGCGGACGATTCAGAAATTGCAGCAACGCAAGTGTTTGAGAAAGACGATGGTGATGAGACAGAAGGAGAGGAAACTGATGGAGAAAATCAAGACCCGCCGAAAGCAGAAGCGGAGGAGGACGACGCAAAACTGACAGCAACTGAGGAAGTCAGCGGAGGGGGTGCAATGACTTTCGTGGACTCCGACGAAGGAAGTAGCGACGATGAACCAATCATTCCACTGATCAAACCCCGCGTCTCTGCTGTTGAGGACGCTACTCAGAAAGTCTGTGATGCAGGTGAAGAAGCCATTCAAAACACAGAGGACGCCGCTCCAACACTTGACCTAAATCAGGCAGAAACGCAGGTGTTGGAGGTGTCAGAAGCGGTTCCAAAGACCAAGGGTCGAGGGCGGGGGAGGGGCAGGGGGAGAGGCCGGGGGCGGGGAAGAGGAGGCAGGCAGTCTGCATCTCGTGTGCAGGAGGAACCAACACAACCGGTCAGCGCCGTGGAGCCGGAAACTCAGGTCCTGGACACCTCAACTGACTCGACCCAGAAAGTCTCGGATGACCCCGCGAACGACTCCACGCAAGTGTTAGAAGACGACAACGCAGCGACACAGTTGTCTGACGGTATTGCTCCAACGCAGGTATTTTCGGATGCAGATGAGGAAGGCCCTGACGCCGCGACGGCGCAAACGCAGATTCTCAAGTCTCCAACGTCACAACCAACCAAGACGCAGTCGCGGTCACGAAACAGGAGACAAGCGCAACAAGAGACGGAAGTGACGCCGCTTCTCGTTGTGAGCAGAACCGGAAGCTTCAGGCCTCGTCAGACTGATCCGTCCCTCAAATCAACCCCCGTTGACGCTGCAACTCAGCTCATTGCCGCAACGCAGGTGGTGATGGACACGCAAACGCCGACAATCGATGTGACACACACTCCCTGGAGTGGGAAGACGAGGAAATCTGGGGTCATCAGAACGCCTGTGCAAGATTTGGCGACGCAACTGGTGGCAGTCGAGAAAACCCAGGTGTGGGTCATGTTTTCGTTGAGTTCCTTTGGGTTTTGTACGAACCACAGTCTGTCAAGTCCAAACAGTGACAAGTCGTCTGTTGTTCCTGTGGAGTTTGACAACAAAGCTTGATCTACTTTTTCATCTCACAGGTGGTGAAGGGACAAGGTTTGGACGAGACTCAGATTTTGGGTCAAAATTTGGAAGAAACTCAGATTGTGGGCGGAGTTGAAGACCCGGAGACGCTAATGGTGGAAGGTCCTGAGGGCGCGTCTCCCTCAAGAATGACGGACGCCGCGCAGCTCGTGGCTGACCCAAACGCAGAAACACAGGTACACTGAGCACGCAAAAGAACGCTGCGAAGTCGTGCGGAAGTCCAAAGTATAAGTCACGTTACATTTTGTCTCTGTATTTTGTTGTGCGAGATTGAATCGTGATGGTGCTGACCTGTGGAAACAATTTGGTCCTTCAGGTGATGGGTCCGCCGGCAACGCCGTCTCCGCGGAAGAGAAGAGGGGGAAGGAAGTCACCCGCCAAGCTGGATTCGAAGGTATGACTCTCGACCGGAACTGTCGTTGCCTGGGATTCTGACTGTTAAAAAGCTCGAACACAAGACGCTGACCCTTGGATCTGACCTCACAATTTGAACATTTGTCCAGGCACCAAGTGAAGCGGAGACTCAGCCGCCTCCGCAGGAGGAAGAGGACGGGGAGGCTGACGACGCGGAGACGCAGGTTCTCGCCGCCGCCGACGACGACGACGCTGAAGACGAGGAGGCCACAGTCGCAATCCCAGCTGCAGACAGCGAAGAAACACAGGTCCTTTCAAACGGCACGGGTGTATTTCCGGAACAAACTTCAGGGCACAGATTGCAAGCAACGAAACACCAAACGCAGACAAAAGGGTATCTTGAATGGTGGCCACTTCTGACCCTGGTCGTTATTTTGTCACAGGTTTTGCCCGAGGATCTGGCCATGACTCAGGCGTACACATCCACGGACATGGAGGCAACACAGGCCGCCTCAGATGAAAAGGTTTCTTCTTTCAATCTTCTTCAAATTGATGACCCTCGTTGTTGTTCGGTTGCTGCATGTTGCTTTCGCTTGTCCTTGCCTTTGCTTCGGAGGACTTGCTGAATGAATGTACGCTGCATCTTTTCTTGCGTTGCTGTCAGGAAGCCTCACCTTCTCGACCCAGAATCTCTGGCGAAGTGATTGACTTCGTGGATGATTCTGAATACACACAACCTCTGTTGCCGGGTGACCTGCAGGTCAGAAAACATGTCTTTTTGTTGGTCAGGGATATATTGGGTAGAAAGCTTTTTCTAACATTTCTGCTTTGTTGATTCACGTTTAGAAATGTTATTGCGTTGAGTACGAAACTTGTTCGACTGATCTTCGCAGTCTGACTCCTCGTAGTGCTCTTGAATCTGTTGAGATGTTGTTTTGCGCATTCTTCTTCTTGTCTTACAGTATGCACCCATGTATAGGTCGCATCCAAGTAAAAGACGCACCCCAACTTTCACATTGAATTCTCGCCAGGTGCAATCATCCTTTTGGCTGGTGGGGCCAGATTCACCACACCAACTGGTGGGGCTAGATTCACCACACCAAATGGTGGAGCAAAATTCAGCACATCAACAGGTGGTGTCAGACGCTTGGGGTGAAAAGGTGCGTCTAAAACACGGGTGGATACGGTAGTTCCTCCTCACTACACAAAGGACTCTGGTCAACCGTGGATATTCCGTGAGAATACTTGTGCGGCAAACTGCTTTTGACCTTTTGTGAACAGGGTTTCCACTCCGTCTGAAAACCCGTCTTGAAAAACAAGCAGAAAAGTTTGGAGACAATTTTACAAAACAGAAATATGGGAGAAAAGAAATGCTGAGCAGCTTGACAGCTGTTTTTCTTAACGAGGCTTCAAAATTCTCAACCCAACATGTGACTTCTTTCGTCAGGCTGAAAAGTTATTGGCAAACAAGCCAAAATAAAAATGGAGTGAAAGTGACAACTGTGGACGAAAGCTCATGTCTGACATGTCCACTGTTGACAAGTAGTCCCTGTGTGTACTCACCAGTCTCTTCCTGACGCTTTCAACACGCGTTCATTTTTAGGCCACGCAAGCGTACGACACATCTCCCGTGAAAAGCAGTGTAACGCACATTTTTGCCACACGACCCTCCAGAAGATCTCCAGCCAAAGTGAGCGTGTTGCAGATTTGCAAAGGTTTCGGGAATTCATGTAGATTGCGGTTGCGTCCTTGCAACCCTGTTTTCAAATCATTCTTTGTTGTGTCTTCTGCACAGTGCGTAGTGGGCAGGAAACATTGAATTACTGGTAGATTTTCTTGAAACACCAGTTGCTTTGTGGAGCAATGTGTTTGAAACATCTCTCGGATAATTTTGCAGCCCGCGTCCACGTAGTGGTCGAAGCGGTCTGTTTATAATGTGTCTGTGTGTGTGTGGATGAGTTTCAAAGAGGCCCAACCAGACGCACTGTACCAACTGACGAGGCCCGATTCACCACACCAACAGTCGAGCGAAATATTCTTCACGAACTTGTGGGGCCAGACAAAGAAACAAACTTCAAACTCATGGCCGAAACATTTCAGGCCCTGAGCAGAATATCAGAAACGGCCCAAAGTTCACTGTCAAGAAACCCAATTTGGGAGAGGCTTCTTCTAAGTCAACACTGAGCAGTGCAGACTCGCACCGATCCAGCTTGGCCCTCATGGAAACAGAGTTACCGTACTACTTTGACAGCAGAAAGTGCCAGCAAATGTACGAGGTTCGCTTTTTATTTGACCGATTCACCGCTCTATCTCAGGAATAGGATTTTTCAGAAATGCTGAATTCTCTGACAATGTTCAATACTCAATTATCCTCCTTGTCAGACAGTATCTCATTTTATGGCATACTCCGAACCTTAATCTTTGACCCCTGAAGATTGTCTGGTTTGTGTTGTCCACTATTTATTGTGAGTGATAGTAGTGAGTGTGGTGGTGTTTTCTGAGACAAATTCTAGTATGGTGGGTATTTTCCTTACTTTGTTGTTATTTCTGGCCAAGGAATAGATGAGGACACAGAGGAGTCTGAAGATGAAGTATGAGTTTTATTATTCTTAGTTGTTGACCCTATTCACATGAATTTTGCATGTCCAAAAATTTGTGTATTTGTACTCTAAATGAAAATTTTGATGCATGAGTATTTGTATTGTACTGTTGGGCAACTGAAGAACATGTTTCCAAAAAGCCATAAATCTCGAATCATTTCTGAGTGCGGTGGATCGGTCAAATAAAAAGCGAACCTCGTACAGTTGTTGTCGCCAGGTTCCATCAGCTGTCCATCTTCTCTTTGCCAGAAACAAGTGGGAAGATCAAAGAGAGGGAAAGCGGTTGCCACGGAAGCAGTGCAGCACGTCCACGCTGAGCGACCTTCCAGACGATCCCCGGTCAAGGTCAAGTTTGATGTCCCCGACTCCGAGTCTGCCGGTTCGTACGAGTTGAACCTTTGCTCTGTTTGTTTTGTTCAAAAGTCACAACCGACAGGATGTGACAGACCTTCTCAAGTCTGTGCGCTTTGTTTTTCAAACCTATTCGATGTATTTTGTATACTCGGTAGGTGCTGACGACACCTTTGAGCAGAACCAGCCAACCGTGGTGAGTTCCGATGATTCCTTGTATTTCATGATGACAGACGGCTTGTGATCAGAGACGCCAACGTTGCCAAGGGTTGGTTGCTTTCTGAACAGGTGACAGAGAAATGTTGCGAACAATTGCAGGTCAAGAAAGGAGCTGCGAGGCGGACAGCGGCCGCTTCCGCCAAAGCGCCGTCGGGCAGAGGTCGAGGACGACTGAAGCGCCCGGCTGGTGCCGACGCCACAGAGCCGCCACCTAGCGATGACATCGGAGACGGGAAGCCAGACGAAACATCAGTTGCTGACCCTGGCCCAAGCAAGGGAGTGAAGGTAGACGAAGGGGCGAAGAAAAGGCCAAAAGGAAGAGGAAAGAAAGTGACACAAGTTGAGGACAAGGAAGATGAGCCCAAAGCGGGAACATTGAGTGAAACCGTTGAGATAAAACCAGAGGTTGAAAGCACAGAAGAAGCCAAAATTGCGAAGCCGCCCAGAAAAGGACGTGGGAAAAAGAGCAAAGCAGCTGTTGAAAAGACTGAGGTTCCACCGGATGAACCTCCCGCACCAACCAGAAAAGGTCGAAACAAGACGGAGGCACAATTGATAAAAGTTGAGGACACAGACACCAATGAAAGTAGATCTAAAGTGGGGGAACAAAAATCGAAACGAACTCGGAGTCGGTCGGGGACAAAGAAAGAGGCCGAAAGTGATCCGGCGGTCGCAGCCGAGGCTGTTGCTAAGCAACCGTCCGGACGGCGGTCGAATAGAGGAAGACTTGCCCGGTCCACAGAAGCTGCTGAACCCAGCCGGGTAGAGGGCGCCGTCAAACAAGAACATGTGGTCGACACCGAGCCAGTTTCTCCCGAAAAGAAAGTGGTTGCTCCAGTCGGGACGTCCAAAAAGAAAGGAGGACGGGCTGCAAAAAATTCTGAACCCGTCGGAGAGTCACGCGCTGCAATTGACAGCAGTAGAACTGAGGCCACAAAAGCAAAGTCGGAAGAGGTGGCTGAACCGGAAGTCGCAGCCACCACAAGAACTGTGAAAGGAAGAGGTGGGCGGTTGACCAGGAAAGATGTCCAGGACAAAGGCGAAGCTGTAAAGCAGGTGGAGGTGGCTCCACCTCGTGGGCGCCGAAGCAGAGAAGCCGCCGCAGCGGCGACGAGCTCGGCGCCCTCTGAGGACAAATCCACGAGCAGAACACGTGTCAAAACCGACAAACAAGCAGAAGAGACTGTTCAAGCAGAAACATCGGTGGCGAGTCCGAGAAGAGCAAGAAGGGGAGAGGAAACGGCTGTAGAAGCGAACAAAAACGCAAGCAAGGATCAAACTGGAGAAACAGAGGCGGTGCAAAGTAGTGTAAAAAGAAAGTCCGATGATATGGAAGAAGACGATGATCTGGAAGAAGCTGTTCCAGCTTCGAAGAAACGAAAGCCTTCAGCCAAAAGCAAGCGAAGCACTGCGACAAGAGGAAGCCGGCAATCGAAAGCCAATTCTGCCGCTGCCACCGCTGCTGGGAGCAAAAGAAAATCGGACGATGAACCAGAAACGAGTGATGCAGGTTCCAAGAGGACGAAAAGAAACGCCGTGCAAGAAGCGGAGAGTTCGCAGGGATCGACGAGAGCAAAGAGAGCCAGTCAGAAGTCGGCGCCTCAGGAACCGTCCAGTTCCCAGGTCTGTTTCTTCTCTCTTGTCGCAATCGTCTTTCTTGACATGGTGAAGTAAAATTTCGACAATCTGTCAACAGGATGGACCGATTTCGATGTCTTTTGAACTTTTACCAACTGATGCACTGCGCTGCACTCGCGATAGTTGACGCATCGTGCGCTATTGTACCGTCCATGTGTCTGAAGACAGTATGCAGCCGGCCTTGGACACAAACCTGTCTTCAACGTGCTGTCAAGTGACAGTGTTTCTGGTCAAGCAGCGTCACTCAACCACGCGCACGTCTGGCATTGGCCACTCGAAAACCCAACGTCTTGTCTTGAAGGAGTCTGACACGAGGCGAAGTGCTGCCCTCTGCACCCCGAAGCGAGGTCAGCGCGCGTCCGCGGCGGCTGCGTCCCCCGCCGCGCCCAGCACGCCAAGTCTGAGGCAGCGGGCGGCCAAGCCAAAAATCACCTTCACTGGGGTCATCGACGAAGAGGGAAAAAAGGTACAGTGTAGGGTGCGTACTGGGGGCGAAGTGCCTTTGTTGAAGGGCGTGTGCTCTTGTTTGTGTGTGTGATTTTCGTGTTTTGTGCCTTGTGTCTGACCCTTGTGTTCTCGTTTTGGGCGAATGACAATCCGTATGACAAGTGAGTGTGGTGCGCAATGAACGTTTGTGAATCTAATTGCAGATTATCGAGTCGCTCGGTGGACAGAATGTGGACACCATGGAGGAATGCACTCATCTCATCACAGACAAGGTGAAAAAATATCCACATCACAGTTTTGTCTCTGTATGTGTGTTGTTGAAAATGTTCTGCGGCTTGCGCTCCACAGCAAGTTACAACCGTTGTTTTCTATTCAGGTGCGAAGAACGGTAAAATTTCTTTGTGGTGTTGCGAAAGGTGTTCATATCGTGTACCCAAAGTGGATATACGCGTGCAAGGCGGCCGGAACGTTTGTTGGTGAGTGACTGGTTCCTTGTCGAAAACAAAATTGTGACGTGTTGTCTCAACCACACGCAAATTGACAAGAATCGCGAAGCTCAAAATTGTCCTCACTCAGGAACTATTATTTCAGATGCCTCTCAGTTTATCCTCAAGGATAAAGAGAAAGAAAAGCAATTCGGCTTCAGTCTCACCAAATCACTGGAAATGGCACAAAACTCGGGAGGACTTCTCCGTGACTACAGTGTGCATGTGACCAAGAATGTGAAACCAGAACCGTTACAAATGCAAGGTGAGCGCACCCTCAGACCACCGCGCGAGGGAGGGAAGGACTTTTGCTTCAACGTGAAGGCTTGATGTTGAAGTTGAACTGTTTGTTGTTTGTTGCAGAAATAATTACCAGTGCAGGAGGAAAGGTAAGTATCCGACAGTAAACTTTTGCGTCAGACAAGCACTCTTGTCGTGATCCTCCTTCAGCAACAACAAGAGCTGTTTCTTGATGTTGCAGTTCTTGAAGTCAATTCCGAAAAGGCCGGGAGATGGAGTTGTGATTATTTCCTGCGACGCGGACGAGGCTGTGTGCAGACCGGCCGCGGCCGCGGGAATTCCCGTCGTCACTGCCGAGTTCATACTCTCCGGAATCCTCAAACAAACCGTCGACGTCAACGCGTATCCTTTGCGCTGAACTGACCACCAAGACTGAATTTGCTCTGGCAGTTTCAAACGAAAGACCGGTTTCAGTTGTTCTTGTTCTCGTTGATAGATCTACTTTTGGTCGTTGCAGCGTTTTGCCTTGACAACAGACAGATACACCTTGCAGTGCATGTCGACGAACGAGAAAAGCGGCGGTGAAAAGTCTCGGAAGAAGCGAAAATAATGTGGAGAAACATTCCTCGTCTGTTTTTACTTGGATGAGTTTTCGTGTTGTGTTGTAGTTTTGGACGTGACATCGTTTTGTACTGCGTATCAAGTCTGGTTTGCTGTGGTGATGTCCGTGTGTCTTCCCTCTAATGTCGAGACACATCGAGGAACAAGAAGCAGTGCTCAAGGCATCTGCGGGTGCGAAGTCCCATGTTGAATCTCGTGAAAAGAAAGAAAGGAAAAGGATGGAGAAAACAAAGGCAAAAAGAGAGAAAGGGGAGAGAGAACATTTTCTTTTGCAGAGAGGAATTGGCTACAGGGTGGGGGTGGGGGTGGTCATGGGGGGAATTGGCTGTCATACAGAACAATTTTGCGACAGTGTTCGAGTATTTTCAAACGTACATCGGACTTTGTTCTTCCGTGCAGTTGCGCGGATCGTTGTGTGTTAGCACTTTTCCAATGTTTATTTTGCGCAGATTCTTGTTCAAACGGCGGACAGAGAGGCTTTCCAATCTCAATTTTGATCAAATGCTGCCAACAATTTCAGGTAGAAATGGATGCAGTCTCAAAATGTCTTCATGCAAGAGACCCAGCCACCGGACCTGCTTTGGGACTGACCAACAACACTGCCACGAACACGCGCGTTCCCAAGAAGCGTGTCAACACTGTTGGGTGCTCTTGTTCTCAATCTGAAAATTTGATCAGCTTTGCAATACGACAGCACCTGGCACTGCGAAAGGGAGTCCGTTGTGTGTAAATGGTGCACAAGTCTTGTTCCCTCACGGTGAAGAATAATATCTAACGGGCCACTAGAATCGGTTGTTTTTGATCAACGTGACGGTCAGTCTCAGTTATGCTTGGCGCATTTTTGCACACGCCGAAAAATGAAGGGCTTCGGCTTGTATGCTGCAATCACGGTTCGGGATAATGTTGAATCTACAGTGGAGAAAATGCGTTGTGGCGAATAAAGCATTGTCGAATGAAAAATCTGAGGTTTGGGTTTTGACCGAAAGAGTCAGACTTCATTCACACCACTCCATAGCACTCAGATTGGATTCGGTCGACACTGGTCTCAATTTAAAGTTGCTGCTGGCAACTTTTCTTCGGTTTCGCTTTCAAACGAGCGACGCTGCACAGCAGCAACAAAGTTTTGTTTGTTCGTCGGTCCCCTCAAAGTTTCCCCAGCTCGCAGAACGTCTGAGCTGACTGCATCCCACAGTCGACCCAACCGAAAAGACAGCACGTCGAGAAGCACCAACGCGAGCGAAAGTTCAGTTCACAGTTTTATTAAAACGTACTCAGAAACGTGAAGTCGCATCGTTACCAGATGTCCAGCATTTGTACAATCAAATACAGTTTTTTACATGGCACACATCTATGTGAATGACATTTTCAGGAATGATCTGCAAAATTATGCACAGAAAATTTGTAAGTGCAAATGGCCTTTTGAATGAAATTTCCGCAGAAAAGAAAATAACCTTGGTTTGAATCAACAACCGACACGAAAAGATGTGAAACCGAACAACACCAATTTTGTAACTGAACGACAGCAATATCACAAGTTTGCGAAGCACTGAAACTTTGTTCATCCAACAAGAACCACTTTTAGACTTCAAACTCCACTCGTGTGAAATTGAAACCTGGAAAAGCGGATGTTTTGATCGTTCCAGCGGCTACAGCAACAAAAGTACAAGAAAATTGAAAGAGAATAAAAGAAACTGTCAATTTCTGGCTACATCACACGTTAGTCTACAACGCAAAACAACGCTCTTTTTGTTCTTTTTTTTAAATATTTTTTTATAGCTTTTTACACTTTTTTTTGTGTTTTTCTCATTTTTTCCGCATACGTTTGCTCGGTCTGGTAACGTGCACTTTGACAGTTGGCATGGTGTGAGGTTCTAGTAACATACCGCCAAGTCAGCCTCGTTGGTGATGGTCAAACAAAACATGTCAAGTTCTTCAAACATGCTACTGCGGTGGAAATTCATTGCCTACGTTGGAATCCGTTGTTGAAAAATACGTAATGATAAATTTGGTTTCTACAAGCAAATCATGGGTGACATTTTCTCGTGAAGCGAACGGCTGCGAACACAGCTTCAAAGCCAAAACACGTACGCAGCAAAGCGTACACAAATCAATACGAACTGATGGATGGCAAACTGTCCACGAAAAGTGAAAGCCCTGGCAGGCCGACTATAAATACAGCGGTTGACCAACTTCAAGCAGTGTGTTTGTCCTTTCGTTCTTTGTTCGTGTCAGGAGCGTCTGGTGCAACCAAAGTGACGGTCGTTACCCTGGCGCCTCCTATTCGATGGCGTAAGCCATGAACATGAGGTCTCCACTGGCCGGAACCATAGGATTCCCGGGCGCTACTGCCACAAATCCCAAGAACATGAAGGTTCGCACGAGACACACTGCAAAGACAAAAAGGACGTGTGAGGGTTGCTGCGAAAGAGCACAAAATTTACTAGCCCAAAACTCACAGGAAGTTGAAGCAAGACAAGATCCAACAACAAACGAAATTCATGAATTGTGGTTGACAAATATTTCCTCTGAAACTTATATATATTTTATACTCACTGCGGTCGGTCCTGTCTTTCTTGAAGCATACGAAGACGTAGCTGCACTTGAGTTCCTCTTCAGCGTACTCCAGGAGAGTAACAAAGCTGCAAAGATAAAACTGACGATAAGACCAACAGTACACAGCACAGTAATTCTCTCGTCTTGGTGATTCCTTTATGACACAACCCAGATAGTTTGCTTTGATTTACTGGTTCAAGGCACTCGTGAGACCAAAAAACAAAATTACCTTTCTTTGGAACCGTCAGGAAGGATGCCGTTCGGTATTTCAACAAACAGCTTCCCGTCGACCAGCACTGTATCCCAGCGAACCTGCATGCAATCGGTGAGGCTGATCTCGAAGCACAGATTCGAGGCGACTGTGCTCACCAAGGTGTTTGGGTTATCAACATGCTTGGTGTTGACAGGGGGCTCTTTTGAAACCCCCACACCGCTGCCCTCTGCCACAAGTGACACGTGAACGGCGTGGGGCTCATCAGGAGCACCACCGAGGCCCGGGACCGAGACGTATGCAATACTGGGGTTTCGAGAACCTGAAGCGAGACAAAAACATGTTGACATGAAAACACTTGGCAAAACGAGGTCAGCACGATGAAAATGATATCAGATTTCGCAATTGTGAGTTTTGTTTCAACACACCAACCACAACAAGACCAAGACTCGTCTGAAAATAATTTAGGTATCGCTTGATACGAGGTGGTAATATGACGTTCAACAGTGAAAACGTTCTTCTCAGCGCGTTTCAATCATGTTTTTGTCCTTTCCGTGGTGAAACCGGCTTGTGCCTCCCCCCTGGGGTGAACCCAACCACGGGGAAAGAAACGTCGGAGAACGTGAAATGCGCATATTCAGGTCGCCTCCAGTTGACCCAAATGCACTCAGCAGGTCAACTTTCGCTGAAGGCCGCGCGGCGTAGATCTGGATGTCTTCAGAGTCTTACTCTTTTTCGTTTAAAAACATGAAGAGAACAACTCATCCGGACAAAACAGCTGTTCAAGTGAGACGTGAATTGGTCACGTTGTTGTGTTCGTCAGAGATGTTAAAATGAAAACAAAACTCACGATTTGTAGTTTTCTATCGACGGCATATTTTCTTCCTCTGGACCGAAGTTCTCTGTGGATCTAATGGCCTTTGCGGCACTTAATAGCATAACTGGGTAGCTCCTCTTGCTCAACGCCTATGGTAGACTGCCTCTTGACATTCACCAGTCAAGAAAAGCGAAAAATCAACTTGAGCTTTCGTAATCCTTCCGAAGGAAAACAAAATGGCGGATTGTGATGAATCACGATGACGACGGAAGATGGCGTCGCGTGAAGAAAGCGACATCTCCCGCATCTCCAAACAGACGTATTTCTCCCGCCAAAAATAAAACCATTTCGCGAGACAAAACTTCACTCGTCTCAGAGAATATTCGTAAATTTCTGTCATCATTTTCTTCTGTTTTTCGCCAATTTCAGCACAAAAACTTTCGTATAGCCGCAAATAAGCTGTGCTTTGTCACTGGAGGGACTGGCTGCTGCCACCTTGAGTTCCGCACACCTGGCATTTATTGATTGGAGGAGTTGCCACCAAATACGTACTGTCTCAATGCTTCACCATGAACACAAATACGATCATGTGTTTTCTTCCAACAAGAACAAGCAGTTTCAAATTTGAGGTTTCCTTGGTTTTGTTGACGTTGCTTTTTGCCTTTTGCAAAAGTAGCTTCCAGCCGAATGAATATTGTGAAAAGGAGGAAACCTGTGCACAGGGTGACAGCTTGCAGGCTGGGGATCCCAGTGTGGTGGTCAACTTGACGACAATTGTGGCGGGCGAGGTATGTTCCAGGTGTCGGCTCGAGACAGGCTTTTTCGGTGCCTTTTGCATTTTGTGGATCCGAAAAATCTCACTCCAATGCAGCGGTCGCGTCTTGAGAAATCGAACAGCTGACCGGTTTGTTTGGCGGTTCCTGGATTGACACTGGGGAGATGGGGTCCGGCCCATTGTGGTACCAAGTTTTTTTCAGACTGGTCAGGTGATTGTGGAAATAATCATGCTAAATCCCCTTGTCGCACTCAATGAAATGTTCGGATTTTCTGCTTGCAAACACCTGAACACGGCTGCACATCAAAAATACACCTGTTTCGAGATTGCATCTCGATATCTCGTGTGTGTCGCGGCTTTCAGCAAGATTGTCCACGTGGGTGGATCAATATTCAGAAATCTGGCCTCCTCCCTCTTCTTCTCGGTGCAAATTTAATTCCGGATCTACGTGAACGTCAACAAAAACAATCTGACTTGTGTGGAAATTTAGTGCAACCAATCGCTTCTCTGGGAATCATCCCCTTCCCAGTTCGACCCACCACGCACGTCGCTGGATTGTTCTTGATAATCTTGTGCCACACTGATAAACACTGGTTCTTTGTACATTTCAGATTGATGAATCTGTTCCATTCGAAGACCCTGTCTCCAAGAAGGACTTGAAGATTCGGACCTTGGCACTCAATCCCAACGTGTTTGGTAACGGCGATTTTTGGCCTGGTCTGGTTGATCCTTGACGCGTTGCGGTGTTGCTCGTCCAAGGACTGATCAATAGGTCCGAACAATCGACTCCCAAGATTGTGTGGATCTTTCCTTCACGGCAGAGATCCGGAATTTTCTTTCCGTCGAGGAATGCAATCACCTCATACAACTTGCGAAGGACGCGGGTCTACAGAGCAGCAACACGCAGAATGCAGAGGAAGACAAGCGACGCGTCAGGCCGGTGGACCTGGACAGAAACTTTGAATTGACTCTCACTGAGGTATTCGCCCCGTGATGCGTGCAATTCCTGCAGGAATGAAGGAGGATGAAGTGAATTTGGAAGGCACATCCCAACACACAAAGTTTTGTCTCTGTTGTATCCCTTTCAAGCAATACCGAGAGCCCTCCAGTGACTCCACACTGTTCGTGTTCTTGTTTCAGATGATAATCACCCTTGAACAGTCATTGGACATCTATTTCGACGAAGGAGACGCCCTGAAAATGTGAGTATTTCTGAGTCACAGTCTACAAAAGCGAGAAATAGGTGGGTGAATCCATGCAGGGGTCCCAATACCAAAACAAGAATGTACATGTTACAGGTTCGGTGTTCCTCGCAGGCCTTGTACGATCGACTCCCTGCCCCCTTTGTTTGTCTTTGTGAAGCCTGTGAGGAAGCCCGTCTGAAGTAGGAAGTGGGTCCACGTGCGTACGGTACTTTGTTCAAACTTGAGACTTTTCTCATCCTACAGGTACAAAGACCTGCAGATGGACAAGAACAACGATGGTGAGCATCTGTTGCTGCGTGTGTGATTTTGTGTGTGTGTGTGTGTGTGTGTGTGTGTGTGTGTGTCTGTCTGTCTGTCTGTCTGTCTGTCGCTGCGCGCGCGCGCGCACGTGTTCGTGTGTGCTTGTGTGTGTGTGTGTGTGTGTGTGTGTGTGTGAGAGAGAGAGAGAGAGAGAGGGGGGGGGGCTCAGGGTTTGTTTTGACGGTTTCCACAAGAGCTCGAATGGAATGTGTTCAAAGGACCCTCAAACCAAATTTGACTCAACCACTGACGTCTTTGTGCTTCTGAAACATTTCATGGGCAACTTTTGTTCTGTCATCACGCTTTGCAACTGTTTTCAACGTTTGGGACGGATCTTTCCATCGTTGTGTGCGGTCGGATCCAGGTTGACTGCCCCGTCCGAATACGTGCACACAAACCCACCCACGCACATCATTCTTTTGCAGGGATCATTGAACGTCACGAGCTCAATTTGATGAAACCTGCCGTTGTGCTGGAGTACGTGAGAAAGATCACCAAGCAAAACCCAACCAAACAGTCCAGGTTCAGCGAACAGGCCTGGATTTTTCCTTCAAAGTCGGACGACACGATCTTCAAAGCCATACAGGAGAGGTGTGCACATTCGTGATTGGTGTATGTGCAATAACCACCAGTGTTCTCTTTCTGAATTTTGTTGTCAAAAAGATCACGCGCTTGTGAAATTTGTTGCTTTGACCTGGGTTTCGTTTTTTCGTTTCCACTTCTTTTTGTCCACACAGAGTGCAGAGCTTGACACAATTGCCCAGCGTGTTAATCAAGAAAAGTGACTTTCAGGTGAGGTCTTGAGTCCAGGTGGAAAACGTTTTCTGACAAGGGAAAAACGTTTCCCGTTTGAAATTTTGGGTTGAATTCGGCGTTCAAATTGTGCGCTTGCAGAAATGTCAGACATTGCAGTTGTGTACTCGGTCATATTGAGCAATTTGCTCCTGGCTCAGATTCAGCAAGTTCTGATTTCCCGGTGCAGGTTGTGCACTACGGTCCGCGTGGCCATTACCACGCCCACATCGACTCCAGCAGACTCAACGAGAAGCTGCCTTGTTGCACCCGAGAACAACCGAGCCGAACACGGTGCAGAACTTGCAGGTATTGAAACTAACAAATATTTTTTTGCTAGTATGCGCCAAGGAATCACACAGGCTTGTCCTAGTTGGTCTCGACACCAATTCCAAAGGTGCACGCGTCATGTCGTGCCACACCCCAACTTGCCAAAAATGTGAGGAAAATTTTTTGGTGGAAAATACCTCATCAGAGCAAGATGAAATGACACCATGTGCAACTTGTAGGGTACCCCAAGGGGTGTCTGCATGCACTCTGATTCCAGCCTGTGATCCCTGGAACAGGAGAAAAACTTTGATGTTTCATCAGTCAGAGACCCCAAAATCTGACATTGTAAACCCCTCTCAAATCCCAACCAGAGATTCAATTGCAGAACCAACTGGCATTTTGTGTTCCACTGGACCAGGAGATTCATTTCCAAATGCAAGTTGAAGAATCTGAGTCATACCCCAACTTGCCAAAAATGTAGGGGTACAGTCAGGATTTTTTTTGGTGCAAAACACCTCATCAGAGTAGAAGAAATGACACTATGTGCAACTTGCAGGGTACCCCAATACCCCAAGGGGTGTCTGCATGCACTGTGATTCCAGCCTGTGATCCATGGAACAGGAGTGAAACTTTGATATTTCATCAGTCAGGGACCCCAAAATCTGACATTTTGAACCCCTCTCAAATCCCACCCAGGGCTACAATTGCAGAATCAACTGGCATATTGTGTTCTACTGGACCAGGAGATTCATTTCCAAATGCAAGTTGAAGAATCTGAGTCACACCCCAACTTACCAAAAATGTCAGGGAAACTTTTTGGTGCAAAACACCTCATCAGAGCAGAATGAAATGAAACCATGTGCAACAAGAAGGGTACCCCAAGGCGTGTTCGGGTTAGAGTATAGGGGTCAGGGGTTAGGGGTGCGGGTTTTTGGTTCAGGGTTTGAGGTTCAGGGTTTGGGTTTGGGTTAGGCGGGTTTGTTCGAAGGTGTGCGTGTGTCAAATACACGAGCGTCAAACGCCATCTCTGCAGTCAGACAGCGAGAGTGATTTTTGTGTGGAAGACAACCGGAGGCTGTGTGATGTACGCGGGTGACTTCAATGCTGGCATGACGGCAGGTTCATGACGGTGCTGTTTTACCTGAACGACGTGCAGGAGGGGGGCGGCACCGCGTTTCCCGTCGCCGACAATGCCACGTTCCACGAAAAAGTGAGTAACGTAATGACGCCAGTTATTAAACTGATCTTTGTGGACAACCAACGGCAGGAAACACAGAGACACATTTTTGACGCGCAATTGGTCGAGTCAAGGGAGGAATCACTAAAATATTGTTGAATTCACAAGATTTTGTTTCTTTGACGCTCTGAGAAACAGATGTGGTATTTTTTATTCGTGCGTGCGCATGCGTCGTTTTGCAGGATCTCTGGACCTCGCAGAAGGTCAATTTGAACAAACATTGTCTCGACGCCAACTTGGTCGTTCAACCTGAGAGGGGCAAAGCGCTGATGTGGTACAACCACAAGGTGGACCCGTCAACCGGGTGGATGGGAGAGGTGGACATGATGACGTGGCACGGAGGCTGCCCCGTGCTCCATGGAGAGAAGTGGATCGCAAACTTCTGGATCAAAACAACGGATAACAGGGAGTCGGATCTCGAGCCACTCCCGTGACGTTGCCACTGTGTGATGGTGTTCACCATTTTTGCCTTGCTCACAAGTTTTCGTTGGCCAGTTTGTTTAGAACTTTGCAGAGTTGTTCATCACTTGTTCACACGCAGCAGCTGAATTTTAAAATTCAGCCTTATTCCACGTGAATTGGCTGGGCCGACAGGTGGGTGGTCATTATGGGAAAGACAATTTTACTCATCATCTGCCCTGTGTGAAAATGTCACTCTCCTGTTGGGGTCTCCCGAGGGGCTTCAATGAATCAGTTCACCAAAGTGCGAAGCGATTGCAAGGGACGGGGGCGTCTGAAAACTGTGTGACTGTTGTGCTCAAGTTGTTTTTATCAACAACACAGTGACTGCCGAGTTCATGTGTATTTTGTCACCTGTGATTTCTTTTTTACATACATCATACATCTACATTGGACATTTCTGCAACGATAACAGAACATGTGACTGTGATGCTGTTCAACAACTGCTGACAGGGACTAACTTGAACCTGGTACAAGTTTTCAATCAAGCGTTCATTGTACAATTGCACACTTGTTGTGCGTTTGTGGGATGTAGAGACCATCCACACAACAAGAACAGGAACATCCCCCGTCCAGTTTCTCTGTGTCGTCTTTACACATTTTTATCAGTCCTTCGCGAACATGAGGTAGCTAATGTTGAAACTTCGTCACAGGAAACCAACTCAACATCAATGGAGCTGTGACCAAATTGACAACGAGAAATAAAAGGATATTTACAACAGCAACAAAAATCGGAAAAGTGGTTGTTTGTTTGTTTGTTTTTTTTTGCACCAATTTTCCACGGAACGATTCTGGTCATGAAGTTCAGAACATGCTCGCACAACAACGGAACAACCTGTGACAAAGTAAAACACTGCAATGAAGGTCACCATAGCAACCACCTCACAGGTTGTCGTCGGTTTAGATTTGGACACAGAAATTTGTCCGGTCAGCAAAACGAAAAGGACTGAAAATTCAGACTTGGTGTGAGAGTTTTCACAGTAAACTTTCAATCTTTTTGCAATCTTCGTCGAAGAGATTGTGTGAAAACATAAGAAATGTGGGGTACACTGTAATCAGTAATACTTTTGCAGGAATGTGAAGTTTCAGACCACAGATCTCACTCGTGAACAGATTTACGGTCTTGTTCAGTTTTTTGTCAGCAATACAATCACATCAGACCAACAAAAACAACTCAGTTTCTGATTCATGTGGAGAATGTTCTCAGTGCAGAGCACAAAGGAACAAAAGCAATGGCAGAAAATGACAAAACAAGTCCGTGTTTTTAAGTACCTGTCCAGAGCAAAGCTCCAACGAAACAAAAGAAAAGTTCGATCGTGGCCACCACTGCATTGTTCAGAACGAATCCATCGCACTCGATTCGTGCCGCAGTGACATTTGTCACCTGAGCGGGACGACGGTTGTGACAAATGGGGACTGCAACCTGCAGGCAGCCATCACCACCACGAGCAGATTTGTGACTAAGAGCAGGAGGGAGCCGCGCGGGGGCCGAGGCTCGCTCCCGCCGCTGGCGGCGCCACCGCCGCCGCTGGAATGGACCGTGGACGCGGGCGTCGTCTCGTGCGGAGCGTCCGTGATGCCGTGTCGGCGGAAAAACGCGTCCGGCCCAAAGCTGCGAGAAGAAAAATGTCTCCCATCAGGATGGCGATAGGGCTGTGGGCAACACGGCCTCTCCAAAGAAGAGGACTTGGACGTGTGTGGTTCGTCCACAAGTTTCCCGTTTTCGCATCTATTGCTGGAGACACCACACCAATTGGTGGGGCCAGATTCACCACACCAACCAGCAGTCAAGTTTCTGAACACTGCGAAACGGAAAATTCGTGGACGAACCACGTACATTTCTCGCGGTCTCAAATCGGGTAAAGCTGGACAGTCCTTCTTGGTTCGTTTTTCTGGAAAAAAAACCCAACAAAACATCACGCGCAAATTGACCAGAGAGCGGCAGTCACCTGGTGGTGTTGAGGCGAACCCAGAGTTCGTTGAACTGAGGTTGCTTCAGCCGGTAGCTATCGGTAGCAGTCGGGTAGCGTTCTCGTCGCCTCTCCTTCTTTCGCTGTCTGTGCTGACGATGCCGGACTCTGAAAGTAAAATTTGACCCACGTGAATCAATGGACAATTTTCGCACTCTTCCCATTGTCTATTTCCGCCAACAGGGCGAGTGTACGCACGAACAGCTCACCTGTGTCTTCTTCGGTCGTAGAAGGGATCCAGATACTCTCCCTGGGGACTGATAATCACCGACGACACTGGGTAACTGTCCGTTCGACTGGAAAAGACGTGCTTTCGCTTCTTTTTCTTGTAATTGGACCTGCAAATGAGCATTGGTTGTAACTGTTTGTGTTCTCGTGAAAAATTCTTGGCAAACGTTTGGAATCGGAGAAATGTCAGAAATTCTCCAGAGGATAAATCAAAAACAGAGCTCACTTGAAACTGAAGATAATTATGCAAATTGATACTGACGATTCTTTCGGTTTCGTTGAGCTTTCTGCTGCCTTCAGAACCGAACACAAACACAAAAGTAACATTTACCCCAAATACACCTGTGCGTCTGGCATCGTGTGTTCCACTTCGTAGCCGATCTCCCGCAGCCGGTCCAGCACCGAGTTGTTGCCCAAGAAGTGACCTGAAACGCATCCATTCACCAATCGGATATTCTCCCTGGTCTGACGCTTCGCGCACAAAAACACGATTAATCTTGTTAAAATGTGCAAAAGTCCGATGGCATGATATTCGGTTGTTGCCCGCTGGTTGCTTTTGATTGACTCTTTACAAAGCCAACAACTTCCGCAGGCTAAACCATACAAGGCAGAAAGCCCCAGGGTTCCAGGCCACACATGACGCTCCATAAATTTTAAATCAAATCTCTATCTCGCTTGTACGTTTTTATGAACAACATCATTGTGATGAAAAAATTGTAACGGCAGACATTTCAAGGCAACCTTTTCACGGGAACACAACGATATGTGTCGCAACTGGTGTGTCATTTGAAGTTGTCAGGTTTCCAATGTTAAATTAAAGATCACACCTCAAGGTTTTCTGTTTTGATTCGCATCTCAAAAGGCCCGAGGATACCTGGTGTTGCCGCTCATCCATTTGAAAACTTGAATGTCAATACCAACTCTCAAACGTGGAAATGAATTGGGGAAGACCCCTTTCAATCAATTTCAATGCCTTTTTCTGGTAACCTTTCCTTTTTTCATGCAATGTTTTGGTGCGCGAATAACAATGGAGTTCCAGCGATCTCTTTTTTCGAAAAAAAACAACAATTTTCTGGCGTCTGTTCAAACAGAAGACCAACGTTTACTTGCATGTCCTTCGTGTGTTTTGCCCTGCCCCCAAGAAATGACCCCAACATTTTCCCAAGGGACATCAAGAACACAGAGTCACGGTCAGAACGCTTGGAGATCTTCACAGGTCCTTCGCCTGAGAAAATACCTCAGTAGAGATGTTATCGTTGACCTGATCAGGTACAAACTTTGCGTGGATCGTCGCAATTACTGACTTTTGTGTGTCTCTTCGCCTGAAGCCAAACTATTAACTTTTCGCGTTTTTCTCATGCAGAAAAGTCACCTGCTGTGCCTCGTCGCCCCGCAGCAGACTCCCGGGACATTTTACACCAAAACTATCCACAGGATTCAAAGTGTCGCACGGGAAGAAAAACGGAGCAAGTGAGATCATAGTCAAGTGTGCCTGTTTCTCACTGCCCTGAATCTCATCTCGACTTGACAGTTTTGTTTTTGGCTTTTGTGATCTGGTCAAGCCCACAGCCGTAAAGGGACGGTTACTGCACTGATGGTCTTGGGTCCACGACGCAGGCGGATTTCCCCTCCAGAATCAGATGCACCAGAAAAACAGCAGATTCTTCCTGCACTTGAGGGAAACAACCGGGAGAAAAGCAAAACCAAGTGGTCACGGTGTTTGTCTTTTCAAGTCGTACGTGACTGACTGACCTGCACCAAAAGCAAAGAAGAAGCTGCGGCCAGGCTGCGCCTGCAGGAGCTGGTCGACGCGCAGCGCCATCCGGCGGTTCCGCTTGTAGATGAGCTCCTGCCGGAAGTAGTCGTCGATGTGCTGCGCGATGCTCAGGTCCGCCGGAGGGAGCGACGTGTTCACCAGGTTCGGCACCTGCGGTAGAAAGGCGTAGCTCCATACACCCTGTCCTGAAAGCTCGAGGGAAGCCACCGTGCCAAGCCGTCGCAGTTCTGACCACAGGGACTTTCGTCACCCGGCCCTGGAACCGTCCTCCCAGAATCTGGTCCACTGCGGGTCTTGTTTTTCCTTCGGGACTTCCCGCGTGAACTGCCTGGTCCCGCGAAACTGCAGATCGCAAGTACATGCTTCCCGAGTCCTCCAAGACTTTTGCAAACTCCCGTTCCCATGCTCCACCAGAAATCTGAGCGCCCCCTCCCTTGCATGAGCCCAACCTCCTGGCACACTGGTTGCACCGGAAACGGACCCTGGCTCTCGCCGACTGACCTGCGCGGTGTCGTGGTTGTAGATGACGGTGTTGAGGTCGCCGCAGTTGTAGTGCGTGATGAGATCGTTGGTGGTGTAGGGCATCGTGCCTTCGCCGAGTCGGTAGTGCTCGTGCTGCCACAGCGTCTGGTTCAGAGCGAACAGAACCTGAAGAGAGAGGAGACAAAACACTTCTGGTGACAAGTGCCCTTTGAAACACACAATTATATCTTGTCCTCATTGGCAGAAGCTCTGAAGTCTTCAAGAAAGAAGACAGTGGTGCATGCTCACAAATCCACCATTTGAGTGGATTTGCCTTTTGCCTGCGTAATCAGTTCCTCCTTGACATTTCTCACGACAGGAATCAGGAGGATCCTCACATCCATTGAACAACTTCGTTTTGTGTTGGGGCAATCCCTCCCTTTGCCTTGCTCACAATCACCATGAAAACAAAGAGAAAACTATGTCTTTGTTCTGCACTCTGAATCGTGTTGCAAATGCCGAATCCTGTGGCAGACAGCAGGTACAAAGAAATCTGTGCTGATTGTTGGCAGATTTCTGATCTGACACAACCTTCAGCCTCTGGATAGATCTTGGGGCATTCATTCGCAATGGTTCCAGACAAATGATAAGTTCAAATGTTTCTTCGACGGAAAACGAAGTACTCGCAGCTGATAATTTCTGCAAATCAAAGGAAAGCAAAAAAAGCTTCCAGCTGGAGGCGTGCTCACTGATCATTGATAACTGGATTCTCCGAAAGTTGCTCGACTTCATAAAGTGTGCGCCCAGTGCGAAAGTACCACCTGGGTGCATTGGGAGCAAAACTCTTCGTGGTGAGGATTCCATTTCGTTTCAAATCTGAAATGCTCGCATTTCACAACCTCCTCATGGCTCGAGCTTGTCCCTTCACATTCTCTGCAGATTTCACTCCTGTAAAACGTTTCTGCAAAAGGGACGAGAAGCATCTCAACCCACAACAGACTGAGAAAGTGGTGAGAAGGACTGTCTTCTGAATGTACGTCTTTCGAGTCCATGAGAGATGACAAAGATGGTGTGAAGCAAAGAAACGTGATTTATCTCGAAGTGTGACCATCTTTGTATCTTTCGCTGATCTCGAAATCTTGATGTGTCTGAAAATTTTTTCCGCTTGCTCGACACGTTGAATTTTGTATGCGGTCTCAAGAAGCTAAACTGTGAGGCAGTGCCGCTTGAACTGTGCGCTAAAGAGATGTTGATCCGCGGAGGCGAACTTCGCCTGACAACCGCTGTCAGCTCCTCCATACCTGTATCTCACCCAAAGAATAAATCTGAAACAGTTTGAAGAATATTTTCGCAGCAGAGGGGAGAGCAAGATGAAAGGCTTTGAAAAGAGCCACTGGAAAGGATCACAAAAAACACTGCCACCATCGAAACGATAGCCTTTCCACCCTGTTCGTAGCAAGCTTTTGTCGTTGACTTCAGTCCGCATTCTTCTGCTTCTTTACCTGCAGAAAATGCGTTTAGTGTGGGGTTGAAGTGAGCCGAATGATGCCTTGAAGGCTACAGAAATGCTAACAATGCCAACTTTCTACTTGGAGCCTTGATAAATTGGAAAATAATGAGGATATCCAACAAAGCGCTTGACGGACGCAGACTGAACCGGGGTGCAACATTTCTCACCTGCGCATTCGTTTACCTTCCTGATTACCGCCATTTTGCGGGTGACCAGGTAGTCTCGAGTCTGTTATTTTGCTGGCTAAACTCTGAGATAACTTGTCAAGTGCGAAGCGTCATAACTCCTTTGAAGTCGGATTTTCTTGCGGAAAAGTGACAATGGCGTCTTAGAGTTTACGTAAAGAGAAGCCATGAGTCCGCAGAGCAAGCTAATAATTTGGGTGTCATTTTTCTCATTTCGGCACTTCACTGAGAAGTCTTATTCAGACATCCATTGGGACGGCAGTTACCGTTCTGCATGGAAACCGTGTAATTTGAGGTTGTGAAAAGTGAAAATCTGACGCAGGTGACCTGACGGCGGGTGGCAGGTTCCGTGTTCTCAAGAGCGATGGTTTCCTTCAAAATTATGTTTAAAACTGCCACGGCAAGGAATGTGCGAAGTACACGCACATTTTGCTGCAATTGCTTTCTCAATCAGGATCGCGTCTAGATGAGCGCACCGCCAACGCATTTCCAGGTGCATGTATTTTTTGTGGCAACAAACCCGAGACATCAGAACTTTTGCGATCATTATAATCACATTTCTGCAGAGTGCCCTTTCCTAATCCGGTCACTGTTTGGGAGAAGCCCTCACAGCTTTCCATCAGCAGAGTACAAGACATCCTAATGGCTTTCTTCCTTTCAGGACTAATAGAGGCTTTCCTCCCCAGAACATTATTGAAATGACTCCAATTTGATGGTAAATTGGTGTTCAATTTAGTAGATTCAACTGGCGGGCAGACTGGCCGTCACGCGCATTTGTGCCAACGTTCCCTGACAGGCTCTTTGCCCACCTCTTCCTGCTACAAGGATCTAATGCCCTTTGTAAAATGCTTTATCCCTAAATTTACCAAGAGCTTTCAGTGCATATAAACTTCTACACAGATTTCTGACCAACTAAAAAGGCACTGCAACACTCGAAGGGATTGAAGACCGAATCAGGGAGTTTTCGGACCTGCTTTGTGCTGATGTGATCCAAAGTAACTCACACTGGGCCACAAAACTGTCTCCCACCTTTAACACAGCATTTCGGAGCACAGCGCAGACGACAAGTTTAAAAAGCTTACAACTCTGTTGACACTCTCGTAAATCATTCGGAAGAATCAATGTTTCAAAATGGAAAGTGCAACTTTGAAACCATAATTAATGGGCCGGCTTGGGTAACAATGTGAGTTTTCACAGGAGACAAATGTCTCGGTCGAGGTGGGGTGCCCCCCTGCAGAGCCATTAGGGACAATAACCCACGAGGCCGTGTTTCCCAAACGATGCAAAAATTTCTTGAGCGAACTTGAGCCAAGAACCACAGGTCAAAACTCAAAAGACCAAGTTTTCTGTCACAGCGCCCAGGTTATAGGATACACCCACAAAAAGTTAAAACTTTCTCGAATGGCAGTTTTATCTTCTGGCACATTGTTCCAAAACACCACGGTCACAACATGGGGCATGAATCAATTGTGGCTGTACCCCCAACTGCGTCGCACCTTTTCATCCAAATCATTTCACCATCAAGTGTGCAAATGTTCACTTTGCATCTGTGATGGACTTGTGATAAAAACAACTTTTTCTGCCAGTGTTTTCAACAGTGAAGAGTTTCAGAGGTAACTGTGCTTGATACGCAAATTCAGACAGAGCAAGCCCACGACAACAAGTCAATTGGAATTTGTACACCAAAGAAATCTGCAAAACTTTTCGAAGTTCGCATCAGACAAGAAACTCGAACCAAATGCTTTTCCATTTCACCAGTCAGTCGAGAGAATTTATCAAAGCACACAAACACACAAGACATCTGAGACAGGGTACAAGCGAAAAGTTGATCATCTGCAGTGTTGAACAGATGTTGTTATCTCGCAGTCATGTCTATTTCCAAGAGGCGCACTGTAAACTTGGAGAGTCGAGTTTCACCGCTTGTCTCGTGGCTCTATCAGCCCAAGCGGATTCTCTTACACGCCTTCAAGTCAAACATAAAGTGAAGCAGATCAAACCAAATATACAAAAACAATCCTGCACTTGAGGCCGTAAACAGCAACGAGCGATTCCACTCTGCAGGCTACGATTTAACAAACATCATCCGACTGAAATTTGTTTCCACAACACACGAACAAGTCCTTGGGGACAAAATCATAACGGTCTGAACTTCAAAAGAAAGAAACACCGATGAAAAGGAGAAAGAAAATACAGTAGAACCAAAAGAGATTTTACGAAATAGAAAAAGCAAAACGGGCCCACATTGTTACACGGAGAGAAACGCGGCAGACCCTGAACCCAAGAAGCCATCTTCATCCAAAAACAATATTTTTCCACGGACACAGACAGGGAGCAGCTTATTTGGATGGGCAGTCTGTTTATTGTATCTGGCTTCTGGACAGTATGTGCCCGCAGTTTCGAATATTCCTCCATCTCCCAGCTGTTTACAAGTTCGTATCGACCAACGTTCTTTGGCAAAAAAAAGTTATTTTGCCGGTTTGTTCATTTCGGTTTGACCTTTTCCACCCGTCCAACATTTGGTACATCTCGAAACACGGAAATTGTTTTGTGCTCCTTTTCTGATTTGAGAAGCCTTCACCGCTAACGAGAGAACCAGCTGTTGCAAAAAATGGTCTGGGTTAAACGATTGGCACTGCTGTCCCTTTTTCTTTGCAATAAATTTGTCTGTTTGTTGCTCACAGCTGTGGAAACCAAATTTCTCGTGAAGGAAAAACGAAGAAACTTTTTCTGCACTTGCTTGTCGACTGCAACGAGAAGCAGTGCTCAAGGCAACTGCAGTGCGAAGTCCCTTGCAGTGTTGCAGCGGCGTTAATGTCATCAATTCTTCCTTGTTTATCAATTCTTCCTAGTCCTCCTTGTCCTCCACCAGCCATGCTGTCTTCTGCAGGGGGGGGTCTAGCCAGGGGGGGGTCTGGCCGGGGGGGGGTTGGGGTGGGGGGGGTCTGGGTAAGGGGGGGGGGGGCAGGGGACATTTTGGTCCAGCTGCCATATACTGCATTACCACATGGTGCTTCGCCCTAAAGGGACTTCGCACAATTACGTCTGGTTGGCCCTCGTGCATGTTCGAGATTCCGAGCTTGCGTTTGTCAACAAACACAGGACAAGTGCGATTTGGGGAGTTTGCAGTGGCAAATCATACAGATGGGATGAAACCAGGGCTTTTGCCTCCAAATGAGCCTGGTCCTAAATTTGGAGAAAAAACATTTGCAGGATTTGTGTGTCTGGTGAGTGGGAGGACGCAACAAATTGTCACGGAGGCCTGTGGTTTGTCAAGTTTTCAAACACTAATTTGAGCTCAACAAGAAGTGAAGCAAGTCTGTAACTTGGTACGATTGTTTTCTTTTGTGGGGGGGGGGGGGACTTCGCTGAATTTTTGAAAACCGTGACTTTGCACAGGTTTGTCATACATGGGTGGACAACTGAGGTTATCGTCCACGTTCAGCTTTTTACGTATCTGCTCTGGTTGAGCAATTGAGCAATCGAAATGCATAGACTGATAACAGCGAAAACAAAGCAACCGTCAATTTTATTTGTGATGAAAAACAAACTTTGAGACACAGATCTGTTTGATTTCCAGTGCAATTGAGCTGAACTTCGGCGGAGGTCTGTGGAGGCATTTGGCACCCAGATTAATATTTGTTTGCGGTGACTGGGCATTTGACAGCCCTGATGTAGCGTTCTCAGCAGACTATGCAGGGGCATTAACTGCATCACTTCCAGCTAATTCAATCTGCGCAGAAAAATAATTCTCATGGGCACAGCAAAACTGTTTCTGGACCTATTTCGAAATTCATTTTTGCTTTGGCACAAAGGAGATCTGTACGTGGGTTTTTCCTTCTGCACGCGTCGTACGCAGGATGCAATGTCTGCGACGTTTGCTTGCATTGGACACCGTTTCTTCCTTTCGCATTTTCAGCTTTGTCTTGAACGTGTACAGTGCTTGAATGCGTTCATGGCAAATGATTTTGAGGAAGAAGTGAAATCGATACCAAGGAGCCGAATGGCAGCACTTCCATAATCTCAGGCCAACTCCGGGCGCTCAAAACAACAGTCCTTCTGGGTTATTTTCGTGCGAGACTGCTTTACGATGCAACAAATGACTCGAGTGGATAGCCATGATCTCGGGAAGATCAGTTCCAATCCATAAACAGCAATGTGCACGGATTGAGCAATGATAGAAGAATTCTCCGGAGGCTTGACATGCGGGTTAAGAGAACGACAGCGTGGCACCAGCCGCGGGATGAGACTGTGCCTCCAACATACCAATGTAATGTTGCACTGCTCGAAGAAAAGGTTATCTCGCGCAGTGTTTGTGTGATTTTAGGTGATTACCAGCCGCGCTGGTATTGGTTTGCCCCTGTATCTCTGTCCATGTCCAGGCAGAAACGAATTCCACGTTCCCCCCCCCCCCCAACGTACAAAGTTAGAAGCTTCCAAATCCAGAATTTTCCAGATCTGGAAGTTTCCAACTTCCAACTTTGTATGCAAGGGGTGGGGGGCGACGCAGAAATTTCTGGATCTAGAAAACGCGGAAATCTGGAGCTGGCCGGGGCGGCTAGTTCTCCACTTACCGTAAAAAGTCAAGTTTTGAACTTGTTTTTTTGAACGTGAAAGATTTGTTTGAAAAATTTCAGAGATGCAAAGGGTACACAAACACACTCACCCAATGCACTCTCTTCTGTTTCTTCTCAGTCTCTGCTCTCTCTCTCTCTCTCTCTCTCTCTCTCTCTCTCTCTGCGTATGTCTCTCTATTGTCTCACTCGCTCTGTCTGCGTCTCTCATTTCACTCAAGGGCCAGCCCACTATGGCAAGCAGTGGTTTTCGTCAGAAAGTGACGACCGTCTTAAGTGATTGGGGAACGTCTGGTTCGCTCCAAATGTCGACGTTTTGCTTTTGAGGAGGGATTAGAGGAGGTTGATCTGTGACCCTCTGTTCCGGGAAAGATGTATTTTTGGACGGGGCTAAAAATGGAAGAAAGTCTTAAACAAACTTTTGTCAAACGACTTCTTTTCAAGCGCGCGGTCCGGCTCTGCCGGTAGGATGCGCGCTTGTTGTAGTCACACAGAGTCTCTGTATGTGTGTGGTCACTTTTAGTTCAATCAATTAATGACAAAATTTCACCAGAAAGATTTTAAAGCCATTTTAGAAAATGTTGAGAAGTTTGGTTCAGTTTCCCCCTCCTGGTTCAGCTGGGGTAACTGAACCATCACAAAAATTTACTGGGATGATTTTCAGGACATTTGAAGCAACTTACATTTTTAAGCGTGTGGTCCGAAGGGTCTCGGCCACACGCTTAGTGTAATCACCATCAGTCTGCATATATATATATATATATATATATATGTGTGTGTGTGTGTGTGTGTGCAAAGTGCTCCTAACCAGGGGGTTGGGGGGTTGGGAGCATTTTGAAAAATGCGTAGCGTAGCATTCTTGTTTAGCACAGTTCAGTTACCCCCCCCCCCCTACACAGTTTAGTTCCAGCAACCGGACTGGCCAACTGAACTGTGGTCAGAGCTCAGAGCTCATATGAGACCGCGCGCTTTTTAGGCGATAGCCTTCTTGTTTCCATCTCATTCCGGGGTATTGCGCTCGCAATGGCAGAAACGGACACAGTCCAAGAAAACAGGCCAACTGAACTGTGGTCAGAGCTCAGAGCTCATAGGAGACCGCGCGCTTTTTAGGCGATAGCCTTCTTGTTATCAGCCGCGATAGCGGTCTGATATTGGTTTGCCCCTGTATCCCCGTCCATCCGTCTTGGGCGGACAAAACCTCCATTTTACCCCTGTTCCAGTAATC
>JAAUXT010070736.1_pt1 | contig 29326 bp, 23 predicted proteins | sample 7278171 | NCBI WGS metagenome assembly JAAUXT01 (sample SAMN14350112, study PRJNA611818) | marine sediment metagenome | isolation source: surface marine sediment (1.8m) | place: French Polynesia: Moorea | collected 2018-08
AATTAAAAACAAGTAACAAAACATAAAAAAACAAAAAAGAAAGTAAAAAATCTGAGAAAATGTAATAATCACCTTGTGTGTACACCTTGAACTCAGTGGCTGAATGCCTGGTACTGCCTGGATGCACTGCCTTATATAGTCTCAATATGTGGGAGGGGGGGTGGCCAGGGGGGGGTGGCCGGGGGGGTTGCGGGGGGGGAGGGGGGTTGGGGGGGGGCAGGGGACATTTCATCCACCTTGCCATATACAGCACTACCACATGGTGCTTGCCCTAAAGGGACTTCGCACAACAAGCATCAATCACTCAAAAGTATAATTACTTTGTCAACAGCTCTCCTTGGCAAAAAATTAAGTTCGAACCATGCGACTTTTCAACCACTGGCAAGTGACATCGAACTGTGCGGACCGAACCTGTGTTCTGGTGTCAACTCAATGTAAGATTTTGTGTACCTTGCACAAGAAACGTCGGAGACTCCCACGTTCTTAAACATTCGCTATCAATAGTCACGTATCCATTGCAGTCATAAAAGACGCAGTTCGCCGTGTATAGACGGGGAGATGCAGGGGAACGGCTGCAATGTGGCTTGAACTTACAGCGACACAAGTACATTTTTGCCTCAGCCCCACTGGCAGAAAAGGAAGATACAACTCATCATTTTGCTTGAACTGCCAAATACACTTGCAAAGCTGATCGGGACCGCGCGTCCTCAACATGGCAGTGCTCTTGTTCGCTGCAGACAGCAAGTCAAAACACCTGCGTGGTGTCATTCGAGCAGCAAATACTCGTATGTGTTGTGTTGGCGTGCGAAGCAACAAGCAAACCTCAAGGTTCCAGCTCTCAAAAAAGGTTCGAGCAATTGCAGTTTACAAAAGAAGGAAAAAAAAGATCTTGATCCAAAATCAGGGCCCGGGTCAAAGCTCGACGTACGAGCGTACGTACCTTCCCGCAGCCAAGTGAAGAAGACGTCTTTTCTTGTTGACCCTTGTGAAAAGCCAGCAATTCGTGGATTCGACAGCAAATGCGTCGATGAAAAAGTCCCTTCATATTTTCATCTCCTGTGTTTGAACACAAGAAATGAAATTGTCGTGACAGCAAAACAGCAGCAGTTGGAAAAACCATAAGTGCACGACTTCAGTTGCCTGGTGTTTCGGTCTTCAGCTCACAAAGGAGAGAAGGAAGGGAATGATCTTCCAGTTGTGCTCTCCAGACTCTCGTGTCAAATGATCTGAGCTGCTTGGTTGATGTGATAGATTCACCAAAGAACATTTCAGGTTCTCTGGGACCTTTGCTGCCTGGAGTCGCTCATCCAGTTGATATGAATGTGATTTCATTTCATTCTTCCTGCGGGTCGGATCAGATGACACTGCAATCAGGGAATCAGTGAGCTTCACCCTCTGCCCCCGCTGCTAATACGTGACATTTCTCTGTCAATGTCATCTCGGTGGTCAGAATGCGCCCTGTGTTGAGAGGTCCCACGGGGAGAAATTCGTGCTGTTGTGGGGTGGTTGATGAAAAACGTCCGAAGACCAGATATCCTTGGGGTGTGCGAGAAGGCTGGTTCCTTGCTGTAAAATTGAAATTGGACCAGCCAAAGACTTTGTGTGCAGGTCGTGGACTGGGCGGTGCCAACACTGATGTTGAATGAGTTGCGAGGTTCGTACGATCAAGAGTACCATGGACTTCTTTTGGATTGTAGTGTCTGTTAATTCTCTCTCAAGTTTGTCGCACGACATTTCTTGTCTTTGAAGACTTGACCCTGAAGTGATACCGGATGTGTGTTGAGGCATTGTCCCGAGGGGGACATAACAGTGCGTGTTTGTTTTCACTTGTTGCTGTTGACACGCTGTCTGTTGTCAGTTGCCTCCGGAAGAATACGTCTCAAAGTTAATTGCGAACGTCTAAGATAATTACTGGAGGCTGGCCCACCGTGGCAGAAGCAAGACCAATTTGTATGCATTGGGATGAGCAATGAGGATTCTGCAATCATGTCCTCTGGAAACAGATCCTTTCAACTTGGTTCTGCGGAAAGCTACTCTGATGTGTGACACTCCAAAATGGCATTCTCACGGGTTTGCTTTTTTCCATGCGTACGGCGTCTTTTCATTTTTAGGCTCTTCATTGTGTGAAGTATCAGAAACACAAAGAAGTATAATGCATTTTGCATGCTCGCTACCTTGTGCAGACAACATGGTCTCCACTTGTTCTGACCCAATGGCGACATCAGAGTGACAAGCACGCTTGTGGACCGAGTGACAGATAACCACATTATCTGTCTATTGCTACTCTCCCAGTCTCCAGAACTACGCCTTCAATATGACTGAAAGTCCCCGAGTCGACTGACTCAATCCATCATCCCTCAGTCTTCTCTTACTTGGCATTTGCCTCACTTTCAATGCGACGCGCAAGAACAGTTTCTCGCCGTGTTCAATGCACACGATCTTATTTCTCGGGTCCAAAAAGGGGTGGTTCGAAAGTTTGCTCGTGAAGAATGAAACCCGAGTTAAAGATTTGTCTGTGCTACGGTTGTTCTGCATGTCGCATTGTTTCTTTCAACTGCGTGGGTCTGGTGTGGGTCGTGTATTATGTCTTTTGCACTGTACTGGAGATAGACACATTGTCACTGGAGTCAGCCACATTGTCCCACAAGGCACTGGGAACATCGAATTGTTCTCTGCCAAAAAAAACAAAGGGTCAGAAAACCCAGGCTTCCATGGCAGCAGGACACAGTGGCCATGAGATAAAACTATCCATCATTGATCAAATTCAGCCGATCATGGCTCGTTTTCTTTGGAGACCGAAGACAAAAAGGACAGAGAGACTGTACCTCGTTGCTGATCCGTACAGGCGTCGGGTCTGTCTCTGAACTTGCGAACAAGATGACCAAAGCAGCTAGAAAATCGTGCTTCAAATGCAACAAATTTGTCAAGATTGATGTTGGGGAGGGGCGAAAGCTGCGTCCGTGCAACCAGTGTATTTATTTTGAAAGAAAGAAACATCAGGGCATTTCTTGTCAATGTCTCCTGTGCACGCTTGTTGAAGGAATTTTGAGTGTTTCAAAGGTCTCAGCCAATTTCGTTCAGCCAAAGGTCAGCTTCTGTCGTGGATGTGAAAAGAATGATTGAGAAATGAACTGCACTCCCTGCCGAGAACTGTCTCTGGCACGGCAGAATCAAGGTCTTTTGACAGTGGACACAGCACGAGGAGTCTGTGCGTTGGTGGCGCAGACATGGAGATGCCTTCACACTCTCTTGAAAAGTTGGCATGTTAACTGAGCCGACGTTGTGAAATGGAGTTGACATTGTCGCACCCAGGAAGGGGGGGACTTAATTTGTTTTCGTTGTCTTTGAGTTCGATTGTGTGTTGCCTTTTGTCTGGTACAAACGCGGCTGCGGATGATTTCAAGCCATTGCACAGTGGTCAAAGGATTTTGCCATTTCAGTTCTTGTGCAACTGCCGAACATGACGGATTCGCTGTTTTGTTCAGAAGCAAGCTTCCGTGGGAGTCTGTTGCAGGTTGCGGTTCACCCTCTTTGTCACCCCAAAGTGCTCTTGAACATCTCGTTTTGTCGTGATTGACACCAGGAAGCTCCGCAAAAGGGGATACATTGCTGACGAATGCAGACGGTCTGCTTTGTGTGATGCCTTCTGCTCATGTTTGAATTTCAGGGGCAACATGGACCTTTCCCTGCAGCTTTGTTGATCTATTCATCTCGACTGAATTTGTTTGGGTGGTTGTACCTACGCGTGTACAAATGGGCCTTCAGCTCATGGCAACGTGTATATGCCTAGAATATTGAATTACCGAGGATGCAGCTCTTGGTTCGGCTGCTTCTCCATTGGCGCTTCGTGTATGGGTCCCACAAGGATAGTGACTGCTTGCGTTTGCCACCACCGCGTAAGGCACCTGGCTACTCTCGCCGTTGCAGCTCGACTCATCCACCACCAACACATCCGGGCCGCACCGGAAACCTGCAGAACTGCCGAGCGTGAGGACAGACAGCACTGCGCAAACGTCTCACTTCAGGCATCACCGTGGCGAGAAGAAAAGGCAGCCGTGGAGCAGCATGGATGCATCCCAGCTGAAAGTCTCCCAACAATATGCTTTATGCATCGTGCTTCTGCCAGGGACGCAATAAGTTGGACCACACGCAGGGCGCCACGCGTTTGTAGCACTCAGCACACCAAGATATGTTGCACGAAGACATTGACGTGAAAAGTTTTTGGACAGTGCAACTGGCAGTATCAAACTGTGCTGACTGAAAAGGCTTTTTGCCAGTGCTACCAAATACATATCCTTCTGTCACGATCCGGAGCCTTACTTTGACAAGCCTTGGAAATAGAAGCTGCTGATGAACAATGTTCAACCAAATCTTACTTTTTACACCAGGGATATTGTTACAACCAAGCTAAATCAGGACTTTTTATGACAACATTCACAGCAGGATGTTGGTCTAAGATGATGTTTTCCTGCCAGGTAAGCGTCACCGCAAGACACTATTGAGTGATCGACCCGTGACACAACGATTTGGGTTCTTGAAAAATAAGAGCAGGGACGACCAAGAATGCTTCTGGACTCACACCAGGCGTTGACTCCCTTGTTTCCCTTGTTTTTGTTTGGATCTTCTTTGAAAGTTCAAGCGCGTCTCTGATCATGTTTTTCGTTCAACAAAGGTGTATTCTTTCGGAAGCAGAGGCAAGCAAAGCATTTTTGGTACATGTACGAGAATTCACGCTCGTGTATGGAATGAAAACCACAAGTGTCAGTGCAGGAATGGTGGACCAAACGTTTCTGTCAAATCTTGATGTGTCGATTGAAACTGCACTTCCAGGGTTGTGGGTGGGTGTTTCTCTCGTTTCAACATCGCACATGTGTCCTCGAGTCGGGGTTCTTTTCAGAATTTTGTCGCTTTCTCTGTCGGGCCGTTTGGTGGGCTCGTGTCTACACTTCAAGTTATTCTTGTTTTCTTTCACACCAGGGAGATTGTCACAAACTCTAGAATAACATACCTGTCAGTGAGGATGTTGAGCCCAGACGGGTTGATCACCAGATGCGCAAGGTCAGACCTGGTGAATTGATGCACTCAGAACAAAGTGCTGTGAACCTGGGCTTCCAAGACATTCAGGTCAATGACATGTGTCACCAAAGTTGCAGACCGGAATTTTTTCCAGCAGCTCGCGCTCATGTCAACTCATGTTTGGCCTGCCAATTTGTCTCTGTGTGGTTTTCTGGCAGCAGTTGTTTGATGTTCTTCTCCAATCGGAGTGCGACGGTTCTCATGACATCCGCATGAACACTGATTTGCTTCAGTCTCCACGAAGGCAAGCGGCTACAAAACTAGAAGCCCCTCAATGGTGGGGCCGAGTACCGATAAGGGCCGCGGCCGCGTAGATCTGGCTGAGCTAAGCAAAGCTAAGCTGCTGAACTCTGTTGTCCTCGCCACCTGACCTGCTCCGTGTTTCCCTGTGGAGCCCACTCAACACCAGCCAGCTATACCAAACCTGGTCACTGCCCGGTTTGTTGTTTTGGTTACGTACACCTGGCCAAACAGAAACGTAACCAAAACAACATAACATACAAACTGGATTTGAACTTGGCCAAATTAGTTGCAAGCCAGGCCGAAACCAGATGTGGCCAAATCAGAACCCAATCTCTTGGTCGAAGGTGACTTCCAACTTCCGATGGCCCAAAAAATCAATGAGAGTCCGCAAAGCTTGCTTTGAATTTTCATTTGAGCAACATTGAGCTGCATATATGTCTGTGGCGCTGTTCACAGTTGAGTGCTTGATGTCAGTACTCATCAGCTTCAATGTGGGTCTGCTCTGGGTGGAAGGTTCGAACAGGACATTTTTGGAGAGTGGGAATGTCTGTTGTGTCAATTAACACCACCCACAACAGGCACAGTGTGATGTGACACTTTTACCAAAGTATGTTACCATAAACTGAGTCACAATTAAAGTCTTAGAGGTCCTTCGAGGTTCTGCTGAGTGCAGTGAATTGAGTAGGTGTGGCATGCTCCTCGTGAGTGTAGTCGTACAAACAGCGTCTCCCTGGGGTCCAGCACGGCAAAACGTTTATGGTCGGTGAAGCAAATGCTGACAACGTTGAGAAAGCAAAACGGCACATTCTGAAAAACGCAAGTTTGATGGACATACTCGTATTTCACTCTCCAGCAGAGCAAAACACAGGTGCCTAACCTGACTTCTTGACTGTGGACCGACGAACTGTCAAACATGCATAATTTTGGACACACCACCAGAGTAACCAGGATGTGTAAAGTTTTCAAGCAAGTTCACACTCAGCCTGACAGTTTGATACATCTTTTTCCAATGGCAGGAGAGTAGGGGAGGTAATCTTGGGTGTTCTTCCCTGAAAACCCCTGCCCCTCCTGAATTTTTGTCTCCTTCTGTCAGAATGTGTGGACAGAGCACACGAAAAATGCGCCAATGGGCACACGAACAATGTCTTGTAAATCCAAGGTACCTGCCACTGTCAGAGACACTGCTCTTGTCTTCACCGACAGATTATCCCGTTTCGCTTGATTCAGTCTACTACACCCGGAGAAGCCCTTTTTAGGTGCCAAACCAAAATAGCTGGTCATTTGCTTCAAACGACTTCAAAGGCTCGAGACTCCCGCGACTGTTACTAAACCGACCTGTTGGCCCATGTGCAGAGCGAAAGATTGTTTGAGGCCAGTCCATAAACCAGCTTTTCATTTTCCGGAAAGATGCTCTTGATGTTGGCACAAGACATGACCTACTCTTGGTCATATTTCCGTGGCAAGCATTTTTCTGACCGCCGTTCGGTTCGTTGAACGGACATCTACGAGGACGAGGTGTGTCCCGAAGCGTGGCCCCGTGAGTACCTACCACGGGACGTTAAGTGCAGTTGTGTGTATTTTCACCAATTAAGGGATCATGGTGGAGTTTCTGGTCATTAATTGTGGTTTATTTGACAACAAAGGGAACACAACATTCTTCACTGTACGTCAGACTGGGGCAGGCTCCAGTTCGGGCATCACACTGGACCTGATCCAACCGTGCATGAACAGCCCCCGAGGCGGGGGGCTACTCTAACTGTGTCTTGTGTGACAAACAGGCAGCTGGAGGTCTGATGGTGCGGATGATGCCGGGCCCGCTACCACCAAAAAGGCCAAGAAGAATTGACCCTCCCCTCCAATTCTTTTTGCGCCGCAGGCGCAAAATGTGTTTCGTTTTCTCGATCCCCGAAGAGGTGCACATGATGCTCGGCCCCTCTTGTCCACATACTGGGTTGGCTCTCTGGGTACGGTAATTGTGTTCAGAGTTGGCACTCATCACGTCTTGTCCAATTTCGGCACGGAATGGATTTGTTTTGCCAAGGCAGTTTTTGCACCTGTTGTTCCTGAGCACGTATCCATCTTTGAAGCCCGATAGAAGGGCAAAACAGGCAAATCAAGGCGCCACGCTGCGCTCGTCGTTCTTCCTGGATCCACAGGCAATTCAGGGAGCGCGCTGCTGCTTTCGGTTCTGGCGACAACACGTGCGTTCGAGTACAGGCGACTGACGGGCCTGCGACTTTTGCATGAAACGTGCCTTTGTCTCATGTGAGAAAAGAGATTTACACAGCTCTGCCATGCTGCTTGGGCACAGTGTGACAGTATTCACACCATATGCAGAATGCGTTGGTCTACGCTGTGGTGTAATGAAGTGCTTACCCATAGAAATTCAATGAATACAAAATCAACCGAGGTTTCTCTCACACGTCTTCTTGTCACTGATTTATTCACGTACTGCGACTCTTGATGTCCTCCAACGCATAAAACAGCTACCCCGTAGATGAATGCATGCTCCCGATTCAGAAACAATTCCAAGAAGACAATGAAGGCAGCTGTTTGTCATGTTTGTCATTGCTTCAGCTGCTACCAAACTTGTCTCAGACCCTTGCTTTTGCTCCTGATACGGCATCTCAGATCATGGTTGTACAAAGCAAAATACGAGTGCTCATTGTTTCGTCTGAGAGAACAAACACAGCAGTGAATCTGTCAAACACGCAACACGCATTTCTGCAATAAAGTTTGGTTTCTGAGAGACATTGAGTTCTACATCGGAGGACTCCGAAGATTTGCAATTTCAGTCCTCCCATAAAGAGGCCACTTATTGCTGCTCATTAAAATTGAAATTGAATTAGTGCAGCACAAATATTTGAACATCGTAATGAACCATTTGTCTTTCATATCAGTTTGATCTTGTTCAGAAGCTGCTTCGACGCGCAATTACGTGCTCTAATTGTACAAGATTTTGAAAAAAAGTGAAGGAAGGTGCAAATTCAAGCGATTCAGAAAGAAAGTTGCTTGACTCTCAGGAAAGACAAACAAAACCAGAAAAAAACAAGAAGGCACGATGCTTTTATGAATGACTGTAAGATGGAATGTGTCCCTACTCTCTCTCTCTCTCTCTCTCTCTCTCTCTCTCTCTCTCGGGGTGGTGCGTATGTTTGTCGGCGTGACTGCTTGTCGGATGTCCAGCCGAAGTCGCCTCCCGTGTTCCTTGCAGAAACAGCATCCGAGTGAACTCACCCAGCACCACAGGGTTTCACGCCTGTTCACGCAGTGAACCAAGATGAAGTGCGCGCATCAAAAACAAGTTATGAGCTCAGTTTTTATGCAAGCACAGTGATTGCGTATTTGAAGATTCCGAGAAATTTGGTCTATATTTGGGGCCAATGCATCATTCAATAACACCCCGCCTCGATGTGAGTATTCCCGCAGGGTTGTCTGGTAAGCGGCATCTTCGTGCACGAAGGTCTTGCCCCGTGTCTCTCCAAATCAGTTCACAATTCCTGGATTTTAGTTTTTGGACGAAGATTCTACTGAGTATCTGCCTTGACTTCATCTGAGGTGAGGTACTTTGATGAAAAGTCATGTTTGGCTGAAAATGTTGATGGTCCTCATTTTCTCCTGGACCAAAGCATCTTGGTTTTTGGAACAATTTACACCCCCTTGAGTGAGGTCATCAGAAATGATCAGGAACGTCTCCCGAGTCAAAAAAACTGTGCTTGAAAATTTTCTTGGGGTCATTCTTTGGTTGCATTGGTCAGTTTGTGCTGTCACAAGTTATGGATGACCCCTTCCCCCTTGGTACAACGACAGAAACCGACCATCTTTTTTAAGGATGTGAAAATCCACACCCCACCCCGACTCGCGCCAGCAAAAATTCCTATCCATTTGCACGTGAGTTTCAAGTCCGCACAAGAAACCGGGTCCGCCCTGAGGACAAGGGCCTCCGATCTGTATCCGTCTGGCAACCACGGCTTCGAGGGTGTACCAACCTCCGCCCCTGCCCCGCACATCATTGAACTGACGAACGGTGTGTGGGGAGGCATTGGGAGCTTTTCCTTTCCAGCTTCACGTCAAATGGTTTTCTTCAATTTTCTTTGACAACATGGTTTGTGGCAGACCTGAATCTATCCATCGAGATCTCAAATCACTCTCTGACAAACAAGTTGACAGGAGACACGAGAGCAAGATTGTTTCCACGTCGATACCAGGCGCCACTTGCATGCAGAAGAAACGAGATGGCAAACGAACAACATTGCACATGGCAGCACAAAGTCATTGAGGAAGAACCGTGCAGTTTTGTGAGTCAGGGGAGTCAGAGATCCGCCACCTCAAGATCCGCGTCTGAGACAATCTGGACGAGCAAAGTGTGGGATTTTTTCTGTAAATCTTGTTTTGTATTCAACAGTTTCACTTGCGGCTGTGTCATTCGGTTAGAACATCCACCAAGCTGCTTACGGTGAGGCCGCAGTGAGTGGGTGTAAATTATGCAAAGTGTGACTTGGCGTTGAGCGCATCGAGCCGATTTGTCTTTGGCCTGCAGAAGCGCAGAAACCGTCGCGATCTTACGTAATAGCATTTTCGGAAGGAATTGATTTCTGGTGGTGAAGGCATCACATTTCTTCAAGTCTGAGTTATGGAATTGGTGTAGGAGGCGTTCCCATTCAGATTCCCGATACAGACCCGCGATGCGATCGCGATGCCTGTGAACCTGTTTCCCGTTGGTGCGGTCGTGGGTTCTTTTCTCATTGTCCTAGTGCTCTGAGGATGGGCAGCACAACCATCAAAATGGGTTCACTTGTCATGAACGAGGAGTGATGGAATGCTACATCTGTCCGCTCGTTCAATAGGGTGAGAAGTACACTCATAACTGCACTTTACGTCTTGTAATGGAAGGAAACTGTGTCACAGTGGAAGCTGGAGACCACAGTTGTTTCGGGACTTCCCCTGCGGTACGTGGCTGCACCAGTAAAATCCAGCAAGCGCATTTCATCTCTCCGAAAGTGTGATTTCCCTTTTACTGGGCAGGACTCCCATTCATTGGTGTAAACGGATTACAGAGCCCCAATTGCAATTGTTTCGTGGGATTGTCAGCCAGAAAATGCACGGTCTCGGTTCTTGTCAGAAACGTTTCCTTGTACTGTCCAGAAATAACATCACGCACGTATGAGATTGTGTTTTGCTGTCTCACAGCTTGCTCTGGAGGAGAAAGCCGTTCATACAAACAAAGTTTGTGTCTCGGTGACTTGAAAAAACTGAGACACTGGAGAGAGCAAACCAAACACGACCTGAAGAACTGAATGCTGTGCGAAGTTGATCAAAAACTGCCAAACTTGACACAACATCACAACTATGCGACGCAAACGTGCCGAGATCGTGTGCAGCAGGACTCCAGGAACCCTTGGGAACCCACCCAGAGCTCCACAGAAGTCTGCATAACATGTTCGTCGTCGCGATCGTCCGGGTGGGTGGTTCATAATTTGCAATTCCATCTCAAAATGATTGTCCACACTGTGTAAGCTCCAATCGATTGTTTGTATACACGCCGCTTTCCAACAAGCCACACTGAAAAGAAACTGGTTTGGTGCTTTTCATGACAGACCCAAGGTTCAGCTGAGCTGCACCTTCATCGTGCTCATGGTCTGCTGCTCGATGCCTGAAGGTCGGGCCGGAGCCCGAGAGAACTGGAGCTTCCATTGTGTCTGGTCACCAGCAGCAACCACTGGTTGCAAGAGCCACCCTCTCGACTGTTTTGTGCCGGAAGCCAAAATGGTGAGCTGGCGCCATTGTCAGCAAAACTGACTTGCACAGCTTGCAAGCGAGCCGTCTTCATCGTTGTGCATGTTCACCCGAAATGGACGACATGAATGGGAACTGCAATCAGGCAACAACACTTGTGCGAGTGCTGTTCATCTCATTTGTTCTTCGGTGTACAGGGCTTGTTCTAATTCCACGGCCGGGAACGAACTGTGCTTTCTTTTCAGCAGTCTGCGCGCGAGCTTCCTCGCTCGTACACTCCACATAAATTTACACATCTGAAAGACAGCATCACGATAGATTTCTTCGAATGAAAACGTGTTCGCTTGTGTTGGCTGGTTTTGCAATGCATAAAATGGGTCATCACTGAAAATTATTTTCCCTCCGAGATTTTCAATGGGAACTGTTGGGAACTTCATCAATAATCCATTGCTGCGCTCACATATAGATCGCGCACACGACCGGTCGTGCTGTCTGGAAGGGCAGAAACACGACGTATCGTACACCCCGGTCCCTACGCACACGTGGCTGAGAATATGCCGTCTGCTTTGAATTTGAACAAAGCAAACCAATTCGGCAAGGATGTACTGAACATCTCTCGGGCCATGCATCCAGAGGGAAAACCTGTGCGACGATTCGTTGGCAATTGGGATCGGACCCCACACCAGGCCAATGTGGACACGCGAACAAAATGCATCTGTGACTCGACATGACCCACTGAACGTGCAACGGGTATCCAGGCACGCTGGAGGTGTGACGCGAGTATTGTCTCGCTGATTTGACACTTAATTACACGTCACGGACCCTCGGTCCGGTCCGCTACCTCCCTGCCACCTGCCCCGGAGCAGATAACAGCTCCTTCCGTCGTAATCACACAGCTGCCGTGTCCATTTCCATTGCAAGTGACAGGTGGAATAAGGTGATATCCAACTGCACTGGATGGTATTTGGGTTTGTATCGGGGTATTTGGTCGCGTTATGGTTCTCAACTCTGGAAGCATGGAATCCCGTTGCAAGGAGGAATGATAATTTCTGCTTATCCTGGGTCTTTTGCCATGTAAAGTCCTATCACCACCATGGAGCAGCAATGTTTATCATGTCGTTTCCCTGGCATCTTCTTTTCTCTTGCTCATTCTGAAGCTCATCTTGTCGGCCTCATTTGCTTGAACCTTCAGCCATTGACAGCAACACCAAAATCATTCCGCGAGCCACGAGAACCGCGACTGCCTTCATCGTGAGTCTGAAACAAACCAGTTTGGCTCGCAACACTGTTGTTCATCTGGTTGCAAGCAGAAGTGGTTGCTCGTGCAAATTGTGCAAAGCTTGTTCATGGGGCTCATCTGCAGGCAGCTGGTAGGAGTCTTTGTTTCAGTTTAACCCAAGACTGACATTTAATTGGATGGATCTGTGTGTGGTATCCCCTTCACTTTTCAGGATGAACTGCAGAATAATGGGATTGTGCTTCACTTCCCACCGTATTTCATGACTGCATGTATGTTGAGGAAGCGGGGCAAAAATCAAAACTGCATGCAATGTCTTCCGCTTGTTGGACATCACGCATTCAGTTGGTGCAATTGTTTTTGGCACCTGTGTACTTGTCGTGCGCATTTGGGTTTTTGTCCAGCAATGCCACTGTCGGGATTTGCTTGCATCAATTCGCTGCAGTACACTAAACTGTGAAGGTCATCCTCAATTACCCTGTCTTTTTGGATGAATTGTTGAGTCGTTTGACGTGGCAAAACCATGGGGCTTCCTTGCCTGGGCTGAGGAGTCATGTTTGAGATCAGTGACCAAAAACAGACGAAGAATTCATGCCAATTCTTTCATCGGGAAAAGCCAGTCCAATGCCTTCACAAAATTCACAAGTGGAAGGTTGTTTGTTGTCCAAGAACCTTCCGTTGGTTCATGATGCTGAGTTGATTCTCTCAACTCACGGTTTCAGCGCAAGTGGAGGTGTATATTGGTTTTATTTTGACTCCACGGCATTTCGGCGAGCCGCGGGGTTGGTACAGTCGTGATGATGTTGTTCTGTATGTGTGTGTGTGTGTGTGTCGACTGTTGATTTACTGACGGGGTGACCAATGGTTCATTTCCTTTTTGGATATGATAATTGCGGCAGTTCAGGAAACCAAAAATAAGCTTGCACCCCCCCCCCCCCCAGTTTCTGGAACAGTGGTTGGTTTCGAAATTGGTTTCCGGGGAGGGTAACCAGCAGGCAAACATGGCCTGTTTGCTGGAACAATGTGTGGTGTGAGCACATTCGCGGACTCGTTTTGATCTTTGGTCTTTGTTGCAAGGTTCAATCTTGTCAAATTGTTTGTGCAGATTGCAGAAGACAGCGCATCGAGTGTCATACATCGGATAAAGAACCGAAAACGGACAATGTTGCGTGCAAAGGTGTCTTCAGACAGGCACTCTTTCAGCTGCGTGACAATGTCCTCTGTGGGAAAAAACACACACCGTGTCAGTTTTTCCCCAAACGGATCGATGTGGCGTCGCTTTCCTTGCAGAGAAACGAGCCGACTTGGAATTCCAGCACAGAGCGAAGACAAGGAGAGACTACTGTTTCAGAATAGATCTGTCAGACTCGCGGCTCTTGTGCGTGACCAGTTTATTGAGAGCCTTCAGGCCAGTTAGGGCGGGCCTTGTCAGACCTTGTGCACTGTGAGAACACTGCGTTTTTGAGAGAAAATAAATGCAGTAGATTTCCTGACATTCCATGGGTGTTGATGTTCTTGGAAGAACACATGTACATTTTTTCTTTGACCCGAAAGTCTGAAGTATCAGTGCATCAATGTTTGTCTTTCTGGTGGAAGGACATACATATGACTTTGTTCTTTGACACCTTTGAACTTGTTCAGAGTTGGTGTACTTGGCTTGTTGGCGCACAGGGAATGGGTTGAACTCGGACACGAAGCTGTCAGGCTCTAAGTCCAATGCGCGAGGCCAATTTGGGTAAATCCTCCTTTATTGGCATTGCTTTGACGGACTGCGTTTTCTGCTCTGCAGTTGTTCCACGATGTCCAGACGAAGCGCTTCTCCTTTGATCTGTCAGAGCCCAAAATGTACCGTCGAAACGCGACCTCTGTTGCACCAGTTCGATTGGTTCTGAAATGTTCAAAAAGATGTCCTTGCGAGACAGCGGCTATCGAACTCGAGCATCGTTGCAGAAACATTGTTTGACACACGAATGGAGACGAGACAAACGTAAAACAAAGGATTGCACTCGCAGTTGCTTTGTTCAGCTTGAACCCTTTCCTCATCCCCAGAGAAAGCGCTGTGTGGCTGGACATTCTCGTCGTTTTGGCAAGGGACGGAAGACAGAACCTTCCATGGCGTTCCAAGCAAACAGACAGGAGAAAAATATCAGGCACGGAGTGGTAGGATTTGTCAATGATGAATGCGACGCCAGTTGGACCTCTGATATCTGCCAGAGAAAACGACAGAAACCAAATTCCCCACCAAAACAGTCAATGCGATACACATTGCAGTTTATGCTTTCCAGATGATTTTTGTGTTGCAAACGTACGTGGGCGTCTGTTTTGTCAAGGAATCTGCAGTCCGGGTGCCATGACCAATGGAATTCTGGCACAGGGTGAATTCAGTTCACGTGACGACCGTATCCCATGTCGCCCGACTGAATCCACCTGCAGTTACAGATGTTTGGCAGCAGCCCAATCTTTGGAAATCTTGACCAAAAAGAGAACCTTCACCAAAGCAAATGCAAGCAAAGAGATCGCGCAGTTCTGACGCCACTGTCTGCGAAACAGGACGGTTGTCCACTTTGTTCTGTCTGATCTCCTGTCGAAGAGAACGATGCATCTGCTGCAGTAAATCGAGAGCCGAGGCAAGCTGGCATCATATTGACCTGCTCAAGTGTTTGTGTCTCTTTTCCGGGAGTCTTCGTTGAAAATATGGCCAGCTTGTCTCCACTTGCAGTGACAAGAATAAATTGTGATGGTTGTCGGCTGTCTGGCTGGAACAGACGCAAAAAAGTTGAATTGACAAATGGAATGTTGACTTGAGTTCAAGCATTGATTGCTGATTATTTTTTCCTTCCGACAGTTATGGAGGCTTCAGCAATTACTGGGCCACATTCAGCGTCACACTCAGCTCGGTTCATGGGGAGCGGAGCAGACAGAGCGTCTTGTTGCGTGAGACTTAATTCAATGTGGCTGTGAAACCAAACCGTCGACTTCTGGAATTCGCAAAAGTGCAGCGAATGGAAGCATTCGGGTTCAAATGCACCACAAACCGGGGAAATGCTCCACGAAGAGTTGTGTTTCCCTCGTTTTTCCTTTTGACTGCACTGAACAGTCTGCACAGATCGGCAGAGAGATGAATTGGGTGGATTCAAGTGGATTTAAATGGATCCAGTTCCCTTCATGGCGGGGAGAGTGCTTTGTCACCAAGTTTGTGTTAAATGAACGTGAAATGTCGAAACTGAGGACAGACGTTGGAACTGTGAAAGCCAATTCTATCTCTCTGTGAGGACAAAAAAGAGGGACAGACCACCTCTGCCTGGGTGAACCGAGTTTTCTTGAATTGACTGGAACAGAGCTGCAGAAAAGATTCTCTGGAACGCAGACAGCATTCTGGGATAACGTGTCACATGTTGCTCGTCCTGTTCTCTTCACAAAGGAACCGGCGCATGCATTGCCATCATCTCAGTCGGCACAGGTCTGAATCTGAGATAAGAGAACAAGGATTTTACAACTTTTTACAACAAAACCTCAGTCGAGTGCAAAGGTAAACATGTGACCGCTGATAACAAACGTGTTCGTGACCTTCCCACTGGAAATGTCCTGTTTGTCTGCAGCACTTGTATGGCTCTCCATGAGAAGAGTCCCTGTTTGCAGGTGAGACGCGTCTGATGGATTTTCTTGTGTTTTTACGCTGGTTCTGCAAAGTTCAAAGGGGAGCCCTGGCTGGTTGTTTTGCCATTCTGTGTGATAAAATTATTCACTTTCAACTTTGGTTTTTGACGAAGTACCTGAGGTTGTTTTGTTCCGTGAAGTGGAAACGACTGCATGTATCCTGTTTCTGCATGGCTATCTCGACACGCAAGGTTTTTTCAGGAGTTTGCTTCCTGCGGGTTGCCCTACCGAAAAATCGCTCTTGCTCTGGTGGCAATATGGCGAAATAACCTCTGAGTTTACAGAAAACAAGCGAAAAGAGGCCAGTTTTCCGCTCAACGTGAAAAGCCCGAAGCCGTTGGCCGCGTCTGTTGAAATACGACGAGTTCAGTGCGCAGTAACTGTGTGTTGAGACACACCCGTTAACGCTGTTTCCGTTGGTTTTTTTTCAGACATGGCCATTCAAGACGCACGAAGCAGTTTCTTCAAACCATGCTTCATGACGTGAAAGTGAAACTCGAAACCTTCCGATGAAGCAGACATATTGGATCTACGCTTGTCAGGATTTGTTAAGTTGTTCAGTCTTAGCTTGCAAATAGCGCACATTTTTCAGCACAACCTTGCGCAAATTCATTTTTCTTCAACATGACAACATATGGATTACCAAAAGCGGTTATCCAGTTACTAAGGACTATGGAAACATACAGAGACTGCTTGAAATGGAATGTGCAAGAAGGTTCTCATAAAATAACGTTGACTCTGTCTTGGAGTTTCAAAAGCAAAGTGCCGCCACCTCAAACAGGAAAAGAGTGGTTGTGGAGCAAAATCCAGGTGATGCAAAGTAAGTTACGGATGACCAAATCGGAGGACGGGCTGCCTCAGGATGTGTGCAGGTATCTGGAAGCAGCGGGTCCCGCCACACCTCCCAGAAGACCACCACTGAGAAGGCAGTTCAGCCTTGGAAAGGTAACGTGGCACGCAAATCAGTGGCACTCGATGCCTTCCACGACGCGCAATCCTCCCCCGCGGCAGTCCAGCCTCTCTCCTCCACCTTCTAACCGGTCAACCCACAAGGGTCTGTCCACTCAATTCAGCTGGCCCGGAGCGAGCAGTCCGATGGCAATTCGTGGGGGCAGTCTGGATGAAACTCAACCCACCCAACCCCGAGCCAGCACTCCACTGCGCAAGTCCAAAACGTACGACCCGTCCACCATGGGTCCACACTCGATAACTCCAATAAGACGATCCAACGCTGTGGACTACTCCGACGGAGTGCCTTCTCTCCCATCCTTTGACTCCATAGACTCTCCTTCGTGTGCTGACGAATCTCAGTGCAGCAGCTCCAGTCAACCCCGGAATCACTCACAGACGTTCAACAGAGTGAAACTGACCTACAGGACGGAAGCAGACATTGAGAAATCACTTGAAGACCTCGTGGAAAAGACGCAACAAGAAAACAAAAGCAAACTGGAGCGGATTCGTTTTGAATGGAACAAGAGCATGAGAGAAGCCATGGAGGACCCTGTCATGGTGGATACGGACAATGATCTCAGGGAAAATGGAATTGACAACTCTACATCCGATTCGGATCCTGAGCTGAACATCCCAGAGACTAATCAAACTGTACAGAAATGTCTCAGTGCGTGTGACAGAATCATGTACAAACATTCAACGCAGATCTAGCGATGCGTCTGTTCACAGAGGCTTCATGAACACAAGTTATGCCAAAGTAAATGAAGACTTTTTGGAGAAAATTTGTGAAAATCAGACACAATGGAAGGCAAAGTGTCTTTCAAAAGAAAACGACAAATTCAGTTTCAGTTGGTCGTTTTGTCAAACCACAAGCTATTGTTTCTCCTTTGGTAAAACGTGCACACGCAGCGAGTCCACAATTGAGCTTCAATTTTCCAAGTTCCAAAATCGTCAGTTTTGCCAAAGTTCCTCGTTGTCTGTTGTGGCGAAACACAAGACATCAGACAGCTTTTCCTTGTCAAAAAATCTGCATGTCGTTCTGTCCTTTGTGAGGGAATAATCACAGACAGAAATCCCGCAAAAGTATATGGGTTCTTGTGTGTGTGCTTCCTGCAGAAGAATGATACCTTTGGTGGAGCGGTTGCCTTCAATTCACCCTGCATGGTTCACTCTCGCGGATCCAATGGGCTGGTAAACCCCACCCTGCAACTAAAGACAGAAAAGACAGAAAAGACAGAAATTCGTGCAGTCGTCCATCTATCACGTCAACAAGTGTTGCGGTGACAGGTATGGGGATGTCCCCAACTTCAACATGGAAATTTTGACTGCAGAAGGAACAAAATTGTGCCTTTGGTGCACAAAATAGGCTCTCGGGCCTTGCGGTGATTTGAATTCGGGTTGCTCATTCGGTTTGCTTTATCAGGTTGTTCTTTTGGTCTGGTGTTCATCTGTTTGTTTCTCTGAGATACTTCTTGATACTGAGATTCTTTCGGCAGTCTTTTTTTTTTCCATTCTTCATCTCCAGGAATTTCCAGATACAAAAAACGTCTGGGGTCCCGACCCACTCCAAGAATGTTTCAAAAACGATGTCTCAGAGCCCTTCTCTCAGTAGGAAGGAAGTTTCTTTCGGCACACGTCTTTCAGTTACGGCTCTCGAGGGATTAAGTTGCAATTTCGCATGATGATAGCTTAAAAAGCCAAATTTGAGGAGACGGAACATTTTATCGCCACTGAGTCGCTCGAAGTGGGAATTCCTGAAACATTTTCCACGAAAATTGCCAAATTTGGTCGCATTTGTTTGTTTTTCTGTGCAGATTTATTTTGCATGAGACCTGCATCTTTCTTCAGGAGGTGCTCTGACCTCAAACGGTAAACGTGGATCACGCGAAATCATCGCAGTCTTGTCCAGGCAGCCACAAAATTGTTCTGCATTCGAACGACGCAGCTTCTTTCTGAGCGTCTGCTGTTTATGTGTGTAAGTCAGTTGGTATCAGTGCCAAGAGGCATTTTGCCAAGTGAACGCTTTGTGTTTGCCGTTGCAAAGCTGACCCCTTCTCTGCTTCCGTCCTGGTTTGGGGCAGCAACTTTGTGACCAATCTCGCACCGACAATGCGGGGAGTCATTTCTTCTCGTCAGACGAGACCGCGTTCTTTTTAGAATGTGAAAGAAAATGATTCATAATTTTCAAAACAAATCTTGATGAATGGGTGAATTTTCTCGCACAACAAGAATGGTCAAGACCGTTGTGCATTTGTTGCCAAGAATACGTTTGTGTGTATGTGTGTGTGTGTTGACCTCTGTACAAACGAGAACGTAGATGTATGTATCATGCACAGTTTTGTAAAAGTTTAAAACGTCATATCAAAACGAACATCCTCAAAGTTACTTGTTGCCTGCATGTCGCTGAATCAAAACGCTTACGAGGCGCCGGTGGAACGAACAAGTTGAGCTGCAGACTCGTCTGCCACAGTCGCACAGATATCCAAGATGAAACATTCGTGCACACCACGCACAAAATTCGGAATTCACCCCACGAGCCGACATTCATCTGGATACCCCAAACCTTGTCACAAACCGACCACATTTGAAGACCCAGGAACCACCAATCTGGACACATCATTTGATGTCAACGCGTTTGCGTGACCCACGTTCAATCTTCGGCAAATCTGCTTACTGCATGATGTGCACGGCCTGATCCAATTTGTTCACTCCCGTCCACGGATGTGTTTCAGGAGTAGATCTGCTGCCGTTCTGCGCACAGGTTCACGTCGTCACTGCAGCATGCTGCGTGCACCTGCTTGATTCACTGCATGCGAGGACCTCTTGCCCTGGCGCGTTCGCGGGATACACATTAGAATTCGTTGCCCAGAGATTTGCTGCGACGCGGGTCAGCCACGCAGCGAGCCCGGGTTGGGAGGCTTCAGGGTCTATGTGATCTGGATGCATCATCTCACGATCTCACCGCGAAAGCTGGGCTCTCAATACCTTTTGCTTTGGTCGTCAGAGTGACACAAGAAGTGAAAGTGAACTTGGGCAGCCGTGTAAGTGTTTGAGACTCTTCAAACTTTTTTGGTGCAATTTTTTGCAGGAGTTGTGCCGATTGCAGGTGCAAATGTTCCATGTTACGGTATTTGTCTTGTAATAAAACTCAAGAAAAACATTCCCTTCCTTTTCTTACACGATTTGTAGCAGACTGGTGGACTGGCATGTGAAAGGATCGTTCGCAAATCATCAATATCTCACCTGGGTGGAGCTCAATTACAGATCTGCTGAATTGGTGATGCATAGATCTGCCTGTTGGTTCCTGGTGATCGCGGCTACAAAATGTTTATGGTGGACTCTAAAACAGACTGTGATGCCTGGACGGTCTCTTTCACGGATTTTGTGGCAAAGGCATGTTGAATTTGCTTGAACATGAAGGCATTTCCACATTGCAAGTTTTTCAGCAGTGAATGGGACTTTTTGAAACTCCCTCCAAATGAATACAACCACACTCTCGAAGTATGCCTGCACAAGACATACATGTGTACCAACTCCAAGAATCTAATCGCAGCAATCATCTGGAACCTGCATCCAGACGAGGAAATCTGGTTCCCAAGAGAATATTGAGTTTGATTTCGGATAATTCGACATGCCCTTTCTGCCAATGAAAAAGTCGAATTATGTGAAACTCGAATTATGACACCTATTTATATATACACACACACAAGTCCAAACCTGTTCTGAAAAAAAGTCGAACAATGTAAAAGTCGAATTACGGACATTCGAATTATCCGAAATGGACCTGTACAGAAGGAAGTCTGAAGAATCAAAATCTGGTGAGTGTGCAGTCTGATCCAGGACCCTGTCATGCAGAAGATCAAGGATGCGTGCAGACCTTGTGCTGGGGCATTGGCATCAAGAAATTTTGGGTTCCTGCTCTCCAAGGTGAAGTCCACATATGCTCTGGACAGGCAAGATAAGTCTCCAAAATTTGCCTGCAGAGCGCAACAATAATATGATCGCCAGTGTTGTTGCAGTGGTTCTCTGTTTCCTTTTTTCTTTGCAAGGACCATCAAAGAAACAACCAGTATGGCGCAATTGAGTCTTTCTCCCACCTCCAATGCACAAACTGACGAACTGAGGTCCGTCGTCTCTCTCCTACAGCGACCACGTTTCACTTGACAGAGGAGTCATTGGAAAACAGACACTTTGGCTGTTGAGCCATTCTCCGCAGAACTTTTGAGGGGAGGCTTGAACTCGGCTCCTGTCCCCGGGAAGAAACGGGATCTGTTTTCTCGTAAACCTCTCGAGTGGATTCCAAGCCAAGACAGTTACGATCGTTTTCACAAGCTTGCGAAACGGACAGTTTTTTCATTTGTTTGTCAGTGATAAATGGTCGTCCGAGTGCAGTTCTCGTCTCTTTTGTGGGTGCGACATTCTGTCAACTCAAGCAGCCCAACAAGTTTGACGGATGGTCGCAATACTCGTACCAGTGCAATTGAAGGAAGCAGGCAACTCTAAATCACTGCTGAAATCAAAGACGAGTGCACCGACTCGAACACAAAACAGAACCTCGCTGCACACATGCATGCATGCAGAATCCTCACTGAAGATTTTGCATGGACGGCTGCACGAGCATGCAGCAGGAATTGTCTTGCTACATGTCACTTTTCGCACCACTTTCTCTTTTTGAGACAACATATCTAAAGTCTTTCAGACACAATCCAAGTTCTGTGGATTTTCACGTTCCCTCTTTTTTCGAAGAAAAGTAAACCATTTCCCTGTCAAATTTGCAGCCAAATGTACCCGGAAACAATGAAGAGGGACAGTGACTGATCAACGGGCGTGCACGTGCACAAGTTGCAAAATTCCTGCCCATAGAGACCATGAAGATGTTTTGAAGCTTGCTTTGCACCTGCAGACTGTGATGCAGGGCAAGCTGGAGAACAAAGGGATCTGTCAAACTCGGCTCCATCTTTATTTTATCAGCCATGGCACAGCCTGCGGGATTGGGAGGGTCAATAGACTCTGGAGCACGATGCAGATGGTACCAGAGAAGTTTTGTATGCATCACGTCGCTCCTATTCACGAGAAGGTTTTTCCACCAACGAAGCACTGAGACTGAAGGAATATCAATTGTTTTGTGGAAACATGGCACCAAAAGCAAAGAATGTTGTTTTGTAGACAATGGGGAGATTAATTGAGCTGGAGTGAGATCGACGTTCGTATCTTTTCACAGCTGCACCGGTTGGATGGAGACCGGGCGACAACAATTGTCAAGAGGGGCTGGATTTCTTTGTGGACAGAATCAAACCAGATTTACAACAACCCATTGCAAACAAAAACAGCATCGCTTTCTTACTCTCAGGTTATTTTCGTTGGGAAGGCGGGGGGGGGGGGTCCGTGAAATTTTCTCGGCACCACGGAAAAACTCACCGCGGAGTATTGGCCTGCAATCTCCAACATTAAACTGCATGTTGGTTGAAGGGGCTGGGGGTCACCCGATATTTAAAAAGAGGATGACACCAACATGATAGACTCAAGCTGACAAAGCACTGTGCCTTTTGGCCAAAATCTCTACTTATGCATGGACAACTCTCTGAACTGTAGACTATAGCATCAAGGACAACTTTCTCTTCTTACCATTGACAGTCAACTGAAAATATTTTTTTCTTATTTCTTCACTTTATTATTTTCCACTTGTTTTTCCAAAACTTCTGAGGTTATTTTGATGAGACAATCTTTTCTTTTGTACCTCTTTGCCATATATACAACTTCTTGAAAAAGTCAGTAATTGAGCTTTACCTTTCAAATACAGCTTTTTCTGGGTTTCCTGTCCTTCAGGAAGGCAAAAAGCCATGACTCTGCTGGATGAAATGCTGTGTACACACGGGTTGCCACGGTGAAGAGAGTCGACTGTACTGGCTTGTTGTGAGTGGGAGTGATCAACCCAGAAACAATCAGAGGGTCACCCAACATTTCAAAATTTGACCTCACCCAACAAAATAAGTTGGCAGACAGGGAGGTCCAATTTCTTTTTTTTAAATATTGGAGTGTCACCCAACACTTTGGCACCCACAGTTGAGGTGGTCTCACTGCAGTGTCAGTTCCCTGAGATTGAGTCAATCCGTGAACAGTGTCACTTTTTGTACTCGCACAGAAAATTGCTGTTTTATGTGGATCAAGAAAAAAAAAAGCATCGTCAGCGCCACCACCATCCCAACCCTCAGATACTGGGTGACAGGAAATTAGTGAATTTCCAGTCCCTCCTAATTTGAAGTTTTGACTTGAAGAACCCAAAAATTTGAACTTCATATTTCCCTTCCTTGTGCATTATCCTCAACCCAATTGAACCACAAAAGCTCCAAAATTAATCCCTATCTTCAACATGAAGCTGCTGTACACATGCATGGTTTCTGCCCTCACTGCCTGTATGTGATTTGTTTCGGTCACTCAAACTTGAGCGACTTTCAAGGTGGTGCAACCTCTTCAAATCACCTGAAAAGCTAGACAAGCAAGTAACTTTCCAGATTTTGTCCTGTGTTCAATTTTGCAATGGTGGGGGTGTTACCACCTGCGTAAGAGTCCAATTTTTTGTCCGGGCAGAGACAATGGAGGGGGTCCCACCTGCTTCATCATGAGTATTGCTTCTGTGGTCCAGCACTCCATGCATTGAGCGGCTGTCCATGCACTTGGATGGAGTCGCACACGAGAGAACAGTCCACGGACGCGTGCTCTTGACCGACCACACCGTCGGGGTGAGGATCGTTCAGAGTTTCTAATTTTGATGTCTCATTCGGTGATGTTTGAATTTATCCATTCCGATGAGTTTCTCTGGTGTTTTGGCTTGTAAATCACAACGTATACCAATGAAAAGTTCTTGTCAGTTCTTTTTGCAAATTCCTGTTCCACTGCAGCCGTGACTGAGTTGCCGCAAGTCAGTAGTGCTTGTGTGCACGGTGAACTGGAATGGAAATCCGAAACTTACTGAACGATCCTCGTACACTGTGTGCTTGCACTTGTGAATCATGTGGAGGAGTAACAAGATTTCAGCGCTCAGGAATTCCACAAGAGATTCTCTCGTTTCTTCGGTGTCGGGGGTGTGCGCCATGAATTAACCATGAACATCCATTCTTTGACATTGTTTCCTTCCCTCCGGAGAAATTAGCGTCTGCAACGTTTGAACATCAGACCAATTTGTTCAGGGCACAGGAGGAACCAACACTCTACTCATGCCTGTTCGCAGCATCAATGGCGGCTCGTTCTGCAATGATTTTGGCCTTCCACCTACAAGGTGTGAACATTTCAAAGTGGCTGTTCACCCTCCCAACACAACCAGCAACAGACTCGGATTCGCTGCATGGTCACACAATGCTGGTCTTGCCTTGAGATTTCAGAGTCTACACAATAAACCTCTCAAAAGAAGCCAAAATGACCAGCACAAAAGGAAGCTGTTGCACGTTTGTTTCTGAGGGTTGACTGAATGGTTTGGAGAGAAGGTAGAGACACTGAGGAAAGGTCTTTGCATGACAAATGGAAAATCGAAAGCAATGTCCAGGATCGTACTCAATAACATGCAGAAGCAAAAACAACCATGCAACGAAACAGGAAGTTTGGTTCCTCAATTGATTGTAAACAAAAAACATTTACACAACAGCAAAATTCGCTTGTTTTTAAAACAGCAAACCGGTCAAAATTCGAACGCCTGCCAGTAGAAGAAATACGGTCACTGCGATTTCCACAACACAAGCAAAAGACATCGTCCAGGTTCTGGTTTTGTCTCGTTTACAGGAGATCGAAGTAAAGAAAAATGGGTATGCCGAGGATTACTGCTGCCCAATCACTTTCTGACCTCCGTGAACAGCTGGTTTACTCTGCACGAAATCCGGTGTTTTGCAACGGGTGGGAAAGGGGAGGGGGACCAGCCAATTTCACAGATGCAGAGAGTCAGAAAGTATCTGCAAGCAACCAGCATATAGAGGCCAAAACAAATGTCGTTTGTCCGACACATTTTATTCCACACGATCACGTTCTCCTGGGAAACTGTATTTTCAGTTCTTTTGGTGACCCTTTGCGATCAAGTTGAAAATTCGCCACAGTGTTAGTCGCTGACAGCCATATTCACAGGTGCACACAGACATACACTTCGCATTTTGTTGGTCTGACAAAAACCGTCTTTGCCGCAACTCGAGCGCCTCATGATTGTTCGACGCCAGGAGTCCTCAATTAGATTTGGCCAGAAGGTCGTTGATTGTTTGCCGACGGTCATCGTATTCGCTGCTCGATACACGCACGCGAAACTCGCGCTCGAACTGCTCGCGGCGTGAGGTCAGGTCGGGCAGCTCGTCGCAACTCGGAATGTTCAGAAGGTCGAGAAACAGTTTGTCCCAGAGTTCGCTCCATCGCCTGCAATGACGGGAGCACAGTTTTATTCAAAGGCTCAGTGGTTTGCCCTCTGTGTGTGTGCCTTACACATCGGTTTGAGCAACCATTGTTTCAATGGAATTGCAATGGAACCTTGGCAGCAGAAAATGGAGACATGGGGGGCGCATTGTCCTTGAGTGCGACAACGCAAGTGCACACTTCACGTCGCACAGCCTCAACTCCACACTCGAAGCGGCAACATAGAAACGTGAACAAAGACAATGAATGCCAACCTGCCAAATTTCTTGGTTGTGCGCCAAACGCCCCTTCCTTGATAGACCTTCATGTACTCTCCGTGCACGATCACGTGCACTGTGCCGACGAGCCCGTAGAGATCCGTCTGCATCGAAAACGAGACACACAGTCGAGACATTTCGTTCAGCGTAGCATCGTGCAAGCACTTGAATGGTGTGCACCCGTCTAATTCTGTCAGAGTTGCGCGCAACTGTCAACCTGAGCTGTTTGTGAACTGAAGGGTAAATAACGAGGTGCGGGGAGCACGTTAGGTCAACCCCCTCTTCGCTGAGAGAATAACTTGTTGAAGTCACCTCTGGCGCATAATGCGATCATTACACGCAGTTCACGACATGACGACAGCAGGAATTCGGACGCCTTGACTCACCTGATGCGTCCAGGGTCTCTTCGTCATCATCTCGACACACTGGAACCCAGACGTGTCCACCACTGACGTGAAGTTCGTTCCAGGACTGAATTGGTCCATGTCAATGGCGCGACCAAAATCAATCAGCTTCAAGGGCCTTTCACGGCTAGAGAGCAACCCGTCTATACCGTTGCTGGGCATTTTTGGACTGAAAATGGAAAGACACTCGGTGTTGTTGAGATCCCGTGTTGTGCTTTTTAAGACGGCAAAATACAGATTGGCACAATTCGACACGCGACTCACAGCCCTGTGAAGAGGAAATTATCAGGCTTGACGTCCCCGTGGATGATTCTGCAAAGTTTGAGCGCCTCGAAGATGCGCAGAAGTTCGATGGTCAAATACATCGCCAGAGACTCCGCAACCCTGCCTTTGTCCTTGCGAATGACGTTCACCACATCCTGTACAGGAAACAAAATGTCACAACAAACAATTCGACCCAATGTTCAATTCTGCGTGGGTCAGCCATTTCACTGGGAAGATTTAACACTCACAATGATGGTGCCATTTGTGTGAAGCTCGTTCAAAAACACACTGCCGTCCGAGTAGAAAAGTCCAGCATCAATCTTCATGAAAGCGGCAGACTGCAAAAACGAAATGATTTGTTGCGGTCTGCCAGAAAAGTTCGTGCAAGTGGAACTGCATGGTGCAAACAGTTTGAGAGACTACAAACCAAATCTACGGCAAAATTCTGCTGCGCAAGACGCTTGTGCACTTCAGTCGTGATGTAGAACTCCCACGGACACGCTGGGGACTGCACCTGTGCATCAAAGAAACAAACATGAGCGGTCGGATGAGAGCCTGTGTTTCAGGCTCGAAAGCCCAGGCTGGTGTGGTCAAGGGTAGTTCCGGTTGCGATGCGCAAAAAGAAAATGGAAAAAACAGACCCCCCCCCCCCCTGCATCAGATACGTGTCGGTTTGCACCGTACAAAGCAACACCATCAACAAACAGAATCCGAAAGTCTCCGCTCGAGTCCTGTCCGTGGGCTCACAAAGGGATAGGTTTGTCACAAACCTTGATACAGACGTCGTCGCCGGTTTGATCGTCGATATCGTCCACCTTCCTGCAGTGAAAGACGGAGGCGTACGCCCCACTACCCATCCTCCGCTTCGTCTCGTAAACCTCCCCGTCTGCCACGATACGAAACGTAAAAAGCGATGAGCATGAACGTGCCAAGAGAACAGGATTCAACATGCAATTCAGTAACAATAATGTGTTCCAAACAACCTTCAGCTGCACAGGGTAAATCAGAGTTCACGGATCTCAACATACTGAGGCAAGAAAACCTTCCATGAAACAACAGTGGGCTCACCGAGCGAGATGGCGGTGCCAGGAGAGAACTGCGGGAGCTGGTCGTTGAGCGCCCTGAAGTTGGGATAGGAACTAATCGGCTCTCTCAGACGGTTCAGGAACTTCGCTATGAGCTCCTCAGCGAACGGGTCTCCGTCAGGGTTCACCTGCCAAAACAGCAGCGCGCTGAATTCACATCCATAAGCAACGCAATTGGACAGTGAGGTTTACTGCAAATTCCGAGACCTCTCGGACCAGGTTCGTTTGTCACACATCGCAGTCATTTGTCGGAACAAAAGGCGTCGCGCAATGACTGCCGTTCCAAAGAACCAAGTGCAAAAGTTACCATGATTGACTGGGAGAGGAGGTCAGCATGATTGTCGTGGTTGGGAGACACATAATGCGAAACATCGATCTCGTGCGTCTGGTTCGCCAGCTCGTTGGACACCTCGATCACCGGAGGCAGCTCCTGCTCAACACAACGAAACAATCACGGAAACCGAGAACACCACTCTCACAATACCACACAGAACCGTCAAAATGTGTCTTCCGTTGTCGTGGATCAGCACCAGACCGTCGTGTCTGTCACACAATGACAACTCGAACCTTGTCTGACGGATGCCTGGAAGCGTTGCTTCCTCCCAGCGTCGTGTGGTGGTGTGTGCTGTGCAGCGTGTTGGCCTCCACGGAGCTCTGACTAGAATGGGTCGTCGACTTTGTTTTCTCTTCGTCACTCAGCTCGTAGATTGGACTGAATAGCAAAACTGCAGTTTGGAAATTTTTTTCTGATTGGAACAAGCGATTTGATCTTGCAAGGTGGCAGACACAGACTCGTGGTACCTGAGGTTGGTGGTAGATTTCCTGGGCTTGTTAGGTCTGGTGACATTAGGGTTGGACGCAGAGGCATCTGCAGCACTGGGCTGCTCCAGATGGCAGAGCGGCGCCCCGGTCGCAGTGGACGGACACGCCGATGTGCTCAGAGACGTCTCAGGTTTGGAGCAAATCGGCACTGCGGGGCCGCAGGGCTCCGTGTGGATGTAACTGCAAACACAACACAAGTCAATGTCCCTTTCCAAATGAACACAGGCTTCAAGAATTCGATTTGAGAAGGACGTCTTGACCCCACGTTGTGGCCCAATTTAAACCTCTCAAAGGATGAAATGTCGGCAGATTTATTTTCAAATTGATCAAGAGTGGCGCCTTCTACCTCAGTGAGCACGTGGGCAGCGCGTTGTCGTCGGCCGGATTGAACGGCGTGGACGCCATGCGCGCCATCTTGGCAAAATTCTGCGTCGAGCAACAGTTGGGCTCGAACGTCAAGTCACTGAGCATCACGGTGGCGACATTCACAGTCTCCATGTTCTCCTCTCCCTGCGTTGAGATTGAATGAGTGATTTTTTTAGTGCGAAGTCAGACACGTAAAACGTGTGCGAACCATTCTGAAAAGGCACCACACGCTTTCTTGCAACTGCAAAACAGCCCCCACCGGTCGCTTGTTTTCGCTCAGGATCTCTTCTTCTTCGTCCGTTTCCGTCATGGAGACGTCTGTGAGCGGTGGCGGAGGCGTGTTCTCGTCGTTGATCTGAGGCGACCGACTCGGCTTCAGGATCCCGCTCAGACCTTTCAGCTTCGGCGCTGGGACCTCCAGCTTGGGAGGAGCTGCTGGTTCTCTGGCAAAATACACGAGTTGGTCACGACATAGAGTTCACAAAACGTATCCAGCCCATGGCAGTTTTCATTTTTCTTGAAAATCGGTTTGCACAGACACCACTGTAGGTTCCGCAAAGATCTGTGACCCACTTCAGTTCGCTGTCGTCAGCGTCACAGAAAATGGTGAACGGGACTCCTTTGACGACACTGCCTGATTTGTCTGAGCTTGAAAGAGGCGGCGCCGAGAACGTGTGCTCCGACAGCGGCTGACTGGCGGCACCTGACAAACAAGAGCAAAGATAATGAGGTACAACTTCAAAATAAGTTCATGAACAGAATTCGATCACGCTTCAACACACAATATTTCAACAAGAATGCTACGCATAAAAAGCGTGTGGTCTATAACGTTTGCAGTTCATC
>JAAUXT010000206.1_pt1 | contig 29324 bp, 41 predicted proteins | sample 7278171 | NCBI WGS metagenome assembly JAAUXT01 (sample SAMN14350112, study PRJNA611818) | marine sediment metagenome | isolation source: surface marine sediment (1.8m) | place: French Polynesia: Moorea | collected 2018-08
ACCTGATTTGTCAGAACCATTACTAGATGGCATGAAATGTCTCAACAAATAGGGAGATTCCTGCCTCAGAAGTCAGTCTCTTCTGAGATACCAAACTGATCGTTTGTGATGTCACTACACTGAGAGGGACTCCCCGTCAGCTTTTCCGGCAAAATTCTTCAGGACACTGTAATGTCACTCACTGACTCGTCGAAACTGAAACTCACCTCTTTGCCGCTACAAACAAAGCAACGTTTGAGAGTCGCGTCGTACACGGTCGTTTCGACAAAGGAAACTGTTTTCTCCTGTGCAGGCAGAAGCCTCAACGCCGCAGCCGACGCTTTCCATGAAGGTCGTGATGAAGACCATTCGTGCGCGTTGGCCCAAAGTTCACAACGTGGATACATCTGAGTTGGATCTTTTACGCACTCAGCAGGACGAGTCTCTCGTTATATTGGTGGGCTGAAGTTTCGTTAACATTTTGTTTGCAATCTGTTGGTACGAGGAGTGTTGTTTTGTGCGTGATCTTTGTCACCACAAAAACCGTGGTAGATTTTTAGGTGATTTGAACGGCAGAATACCGCTTGCTGAAAATTTTGAGCAATCGGTATTTTGCTGTTCAAATCACCTGTAGGCATTTAATTGCAAAATCTGGTGCATGCTGTAGTGGTCAGGATTTTGGCATAAATTCTAGGCTCAACAGTTAATTTGTTATATTTTAGGTCCTAAATAATACCCAAGGTTTAAAAAAAAACAAAATAGAATATTTTTGAATTTTCAGTACAAAAAGTTCAAATTTAGAAATTTTAAAATTTTAGACATAAGGTTCTATTTTGGGTAGTATCTTGAAAGTGAGCAACATTTGATCAAAGGTGCTTATACATAATTTTCATGATATTGGACTGGTTGTCAGGTCAAGTAGGTCTGGTATTATTATGGTGAAAATTTCTAATAGTTTTTGGGAGGTTGAATTAAAGAATTTGATTTTTGGGGTTTTTATACCAAAATATGTTACAAAGCAAAACATGCAAAAATATTTGATGAGGTTGAGAAAATATAAATAGGTTTTATTTGTAATTGGTAGCAAATAATATACATGGTTTTAATTTGATTTTGTATTGCACATGTAAGCCAGGGTTGGGGGTTAAAAATCACATTTTAAAAATTTCACAAAAATATGTAATTTTCAATGTGACCTTTTTGTACTTGTTCAGAATATTTTGTGAGTCATGACTCAATTTTTAAACATCTCACATCATTTGCCACCAATTCCCAACCCAACCCACAGAAAGTTTCTCTACCTCACCAAAAATTTTTGTATGTTATGCTTGGCGACACATTTTGATACTGGACGAGAAAAGCAACTGTAATGAGCAAGCGGAATCAGTTCAAATCAGCGGAGGCCCATGGGCCTATTTTTTTGGTTGCAAGCACTTGAGAGTTTTCTCCGTATCGAATGTTTATCGCGCCGACTCTGAAAGCATTGATGCGTGTAAAATAACTTGTTCTTGTTTGTGTCCGAAGTGACGGGTACGGTAGCCCACAGGGTCGGTCAAAGCAGATTCTGAATCACTGGTGATCTCCGAAAGACCTGCGAGGGCTGAGAGTCAGGTCAGACTTCATCAGTGGTGCCCCTCAGCTGAGAACCTCAGTGGAGGCTGGGTTTGGTTTTCACCCGGCCGGGGAAGAGGGGAGGTCTCCGAACGGCCGAGGCCCCAACACACGGCCATTGGGAGAAAGATCTGAGAATATTTTCCCGTGTGTTTGTTCGTTCCAGGATGCTCGGCCGGAAGTAGAGTTCGACGTGAGTCACATCGCCGGTGCTCGACGCGTCAGCCCGGAAGGGACCGACGTTTCTGAAACAATGAAAGATCTGATGATGAAAGCTGAAACTGGTACCTCGAGTCAGACTGCTTCAGTTGGCATTCAAATATTGGAACCAATTCAGGGGTCAAGAGCAGTGCGCAGTTGATCGGTATGGAGCGATTTTTGTGCTTGACGGGAGAATGACATACGAACGCTCCACTTACAGGTCCAGTCAGTGTCGTGTGTTACTGCTCCGTGGGTTATCGTTCGGGCTTTTATGCGGACAAACTACAGACTGAACTTGGCTTGATCGAAGGTACTGTGCCATTCACTTTGTTGCGGCTGCCCTGTGATGTGATGTTTTTCGGAAAAAAGAATCATATACTTCAATGGAAGTTTCACAAGTGACAAAAAATGTGTGCTTACAGATCCAAATTTAAAGGGCCGAATCTCTGTGCGTAATCTGGAGGGAAGTTTGTTCAAATGGGCAAATGAGGGTCGAATCATGGTGGACAGAAACAACCAGACAACTGTCTTCGCACACCCGTACAATGGAGTCTGGGGAAAGCTGTTGAACGTAGATTTGCGCAAAACGTCAAGTAACTAGCAACACCAAATTATTTCGCTTTTCTTCACCACTGTCACAAACATGCTGGGTCTGGATTTGGTTTGTTGCAGACAAGAAGCAGTTTTTGAATTCATGTACCCTCACATTAGAGTACAAACGACAAAACTAAACTGAAAGTGAGAAAATAATTGGACCATAATGAGAACATTATTTGGGCGTGAGGAGGAGGATTATATCCGCTTGCTTCTTCACTGCAAAGCCCCTTGGGTTTCACCGTAATGATCGATTGAAAGATTCAAGTTCATGTTGCTTTGTAGTGACATCACAAACAATCAGGCTGGTATCTCAGATGAGACTGTCTTCTTGAGGTGGGAATCTCCCTATTTATTGAATCATATCATGCCATCTAGTAGTGGTTGTAACAATTCAGGTCAGGTGATGTCACACCATACTCCTCCCCCGCTAGGGGGTACTGGCCTTAGCAGCCATTTTAATATTTCAGTAATATTCTATGAAAATCATCTGTATACAGTTTTGCCTTTTGAGGTTGATTTCTCTCAAATATTGAGTGAATAATCTGGCTCTGGCTGATTCCCTTGCCCAGGGGCTGGGTGGGAACCAGAGTGAGGTCACATGACCTCTTGTTTTGCCAAGATGGATGCTTTCAACACTGATATCATCAGCTTCTAAAAACAGAATATCATACACAAGTTATATGAGGAGTCTCATCAACAACAATTGCCTGTGACTCACCCAGTGGTGAGAGCCACTGTGGTGAGTCATTTCAACCTTGGTCCAGTTCACCATGCTGACTTTGAAATGCTCGCTCTTCAGTTGGCACAGACATTGCAAGTTGAGTCCTCAAAAACCACCAGCCCTGGTCACACCACCCTTTGGGTCACATGGAACCACTTGTGGAGTGACATGAAAAATGTGGAAAAACCACTCACCAAAAGCTGGGAGAGGTAGACATCAAATGCCAGGCAGATGACCAGCATTCTGAACGATTGATTTGCCACCAGGGTAAAATATCCAAATTAATTGACTATCTGATTGATCATAGTGACTAATAGCGGTGACTTATTCTGGGCCTGAGCCTCCATGATTATCTTATGAGTTATCTCTTGTCTTAAGAAGCAAAATGCTTCTACTTCCACAAGGTCCATTTTGGAAAGAGGGGAAAAACCCAAGTCACATGATCATGTGACAACCCCATGGGGGGAGGGCTGCAGGCTAAAGCCAACAAAATAGTGCTATTGTGCTATTTTCTATTATATATATATATATATTATATATATCTAATTAATTATTATAAAATTATACAGAAATATTAAAATTGTTGCTGATACCAGCACCCCCTGGTGGGGGAGGAGTGTGGTGTGACACAGCTGACGCAATTGTTAGAACTACCACTCACCAGATGGCGTGATTGCACATAATAAATATGGAGGTTCCTGCCCCCGGGGAAAGTCTCCTGATACCAAACCGATCGTTTGTGATGTCACTACAACTAGTTAGAACCACGGCTTCACGGACAAGCGACCAACTTCTGTTGGGCCCATTGTTGTTGAACGAGAATGATGTGCAATTCATATGAAACCATTTTTATTTTCATCTCTCACATTCAATGTCATTTGTAGTGCTGTTATTGTGTTGTGACGAACAATTGTCAGCGCGTTACAAAATGTCACTTGTGTGAAGGTTTACAAGTATCTGTTGCTACGGTGTTTCCAATGAAAATGATCAGGACTGTTCACTGCCAGATGTAAACACAATAAATGCGCTGTATTCTTTCCAACAAAGATAATATTTCGCGTATTTAACAAATCAATGCGTGTGAAATTAGTCCACTTGCTTTTGAAAGCAATTCAACTTGTGTTCAAAAGTGTGCGCGGCCAAAGTGGCCTGGATTACAACTTTCTGTGGCACTATTTTTTGGTCGGTGCCCGGTGCGGAGGCAAGTGATACGGTTTTGACGGGAAAAGTGCTACAAGTTAATGAATTTCGGGTCTAATGTCTGATAACATCAGTGAATATGGATGATCCGCGAATAGAATGGATTAAGGACATTGTGTATCAGGCTTTGGACCTGACAAATCCCGACATATTTGAGGATTTGCTGAGCAGAGAGGACGGGGAAGCCGAACGCGCAGTCGCCAGGTTTCTGAACGAAAGCCCAGATGAAGGGGAAGAAACTCTGCTTTTCTACAAAGTTGTTCAGGAAGAGGAGGAAGAAGTTGAGGTGGAGTATGGTAAGGACAAATTTTGTTCCATGACTGACGTTTTCACGAAATTGCAGCTGCTTTTTGCGCTTGTTGTCCAACTTGAACATGTCATTCAGTCGACTGCCCAGTGCTGTTTCAGAGTTCTTGCTGGCAGACAACTAAACTCGAAACGTTTCTTCCTTTTCAGAGCCTTCAATCCCAGACATCGAGCAGGAAGCGGAGGCGGAGGTGAACGGAGAGACGGTGGAAGGCGGCTCCACCAGGGACCACTCGCCCGCCCCGTTGGAAGAGGAGGTCACCGCTGTCGCTGCAACAAGTCCGCCTCCCGAAGACACAGAGGCACCTGCTGCCACCGAAGTCAAGCCCAAGAAAGGTCTTGTGTCAGTCTTGCGGTCTTGGAATGAAGCCTGAAATGTCTGCAAACACATCGAATTTGCAGAAGACGGGTGGCAATGACATGCAAAGACAAACAACAGAAGAAGCTTGTTTTCAGTCAAAAAGAAGAAGAAGAAGGGAGAGAAGGACTCTTCGCGCCTGGAGTCCACGTCCGATGCACCAGCGCCGTCGGAAGCCGTGACGCCTGCGCCTGACACCGCCATTACCGACGCCGACGCTGACGACACGCCCAGAAACGACGAGGAACAATCTGGGCCAAAAACAGTTCGTTTGACGTTTTACTTTCTCACATTTTCTTTCATTTCTTGGGAAAGTTGAAAACCACAGAAATGATGTGAAAAGAGCAGCAGCACAAACTCTGTTCCTCTCTAGAAAATTGAAATTCACAAAGTGGAGCGGACATACCTCTTCTTGACGCACAACCACCTGCCAGATGGACAAGTGGACCACGGGAGCGTTTACCTGCTCCGAACCAGTGAAGGCATGGTCCCATTGCCAAATTCACTTGCTGAAGCCAACGAAATTCTTCCTCCATATTTTGACATGGGAGTCCTCACTGGACACCCGTTGCCAATGCTGGAGCAATTGATTGTGCAGGTAGGTTCCACACGCCGTCGAAAATATGTGGCAAGAGATGACGTGTTGGCCTAAAAACCCTCTGTAAGAATTATCTGACTGAATGGGTTTTATGTTCCCAGGTCTACATGCCTCTTCTATCATTCAATCAACACAAAACCAACGACCCAAACCGGGGCAAACCACCGGCAGAAGTGCACTACCCCCCGTCAGCGACGGAGCCTGGCATCGCGTGGGAAGATACCAAACACGAAAAAGAATCATTCAACACCAAGGTGACTGACCTGTGAGAGTTTGGTGTGCCTCTTGTTTCTGAAATATTTTGTGAACGCTGACAATCTGTTGCATTGTGTGTGTCAGGAGTTGCAAACTACGTCTCTACTTCGGGACGAGTTTCTCATCAACATGCAAAAGTTTGCTTCGAGCATCACAAGAACGATCCAACAGATCGAGGGAGAAGTTCGTCTCGAGGTTCGTGCCGGACGCGTGCGAACTGAAACGTTTCAGTCATGCGCCTCAAACGGTGCTTTGAGAGGAAACGTCAGTCAATGTTTGGTTCGATTTTTAGGTGCCTGACTTGGAGCTCAGCGAAAGTATGGAAGCAAATCTTCGAAATGAGGAATTGATGGCTCATATTGAAGAGACATGTCGAGGTTGGAACAGAGCAGTGTCGGAGGCACTGGAAGTGCAGCAAAGAAAAGTAAGTCTCCACGCTGTTTTGAGAGACCGTCATATGATGGACATGGAAGTTTGTTGTCAAGATGAATGCAGAGCCCTGTATTGTGTTTGCATCACCGTTTGGCCATTTGTGATTATGCCATGGCCTCCCAGGTCCGATGAGAATAACTCGCCACCACATTTGTTTTGCATTTCATTAAATTTTCAGAGACCAAAGGAAACCTTGACAAATAATGACCAATTAGAGCAGAAGATTGAGAGATGCTACTTTCTGCGACAAACCTTTCCTTTCGTGTTGTTTGCAGACTCCTCAGGGAAATGGCCCTCTGGCTGAAATAGACTATTGGAGGGAGCGAAATGCTGCGCTGAGCGCGTTGTTCGAACAGCTGAAACTGCCCAAAGTGAAGCAGTTGCTGGACATATTCAGCAACATAGACAACTCCATCGAGTATCTGAAACAAGATCTGAGCAAGTATTACACAGAGGCGAAAGACAACGTCAGATTCTTGTCCACACTGGAGCGACATTTCAAGAATATCACACACGGAGCAACATTTCAGGTGAACGTGCAGTCAATCAAGGATTGTTGTTGTTTTGTTTGGAACGCGCCTTGGCCGACTTGGTTTTCAGTTCAAAAGTTAGTACGTTGGTTTTGTTTCTTCTGCTTGCAACGCAATTTCCATCTGAACCCGTCGAGACCCGACAGCGCCATTCTCACCGCAGATCGTACTCGACACGCTGCCGTCGCTGATGAACGCGCTGCGCATGGTGTGGATCATTTCGCGTCACTACAACAACGACGAGCGCATGGTGCCGCTCATGGAGCGCATCGCGTGGGAACTCGCAGAGCGCGTCGCGCGCGTCATTCAAGTCAGAACCATCTACAAGTGAGAGGCTTGTGCAATTTGTCCTTTGAGCATTAGCCGTGTCGCCTTTTGCAACCCAACTGACGTGAACATTATTTTATGTCCACTGGCACTTCCAGGGTTTGCCTGGGACTTTGGTTCGTCTGCGCTGGCAAGATTTTGTCGTGTTTTCACAATGTTCACAATGGTACCTTTCCTCAGGGACGGCCCCGAAGAAGTGAAGCGCAAGTCTATGGAAGCGAAGCGCATGTTGGATCTGTGGAAAGACGCTTACTTTGAAGTGCGAGCCAAAATCGAGGCCTCAGGCCGAGACTCGAGGTGGGAGTTCGACAGGAAGAAGTTGTTCGAGCGAACGGATTACATGGCTTCGATTTGCGATGATCTTCACAATGTGGCGCAGGTGAAACATATTTCCGATCGGTCCTTTGCATTCTTGCGTGCACTTTTACTCAAGCAACGAAAGTTCAAAGGAAGGTCCCACTGTTTAGGTGTTGGAAGAGTTCTACAACATCTTTGGACCTGAGCTGAAAGCTGTCACTGGAGATCCGAAGCGAATCGAAGACGTTCTGAAAAGAGTGGACGCCCTTGTCAAGCCCATCGAAGAAGTTTGTCATTATAAACATGTGTTTCGGTGGATTTCAATTTTGGTCTTGCTGAGCAACAACTGGATTTAATGATGATGTTTCCGTCAGCATGTCGAGGTGCGTTGCAGGTGACTTTCGATCCTTTCAACATCAAACACTCGACGGGCTGGAAGAGCGTCATGGACTGGTTCAACAGAGAGGTGGCGTCCATCGAGGGCGAAGCGAAGCACTTCATTGACGAGTCGTTCAAGACACTGCGTTCCGCTGAGGGAGCCTTCGACTTGCTGCAAAATTTCAAACACATCAGGTCAAGAGAGGCCATCAACACTCAGATGATGAAAAAGTTCAATGACATTCTTCTGCAATATGGAAAAGAGGTACTGAAACGATTTCCACCCTTGGCGTTGTCTCTTCAAGAAACGATTTAAATTGGTTTTCTTGAAAATTACGAATCTTTTGTGTGTTTTTCTGAACAGGTGGATTTGATGGACACTTTGTTCAAAGAGGGTAAACAAGAGCCACCTCTAAATAAGAACAACCCTCCGGTGGCAGGTTCCATATACTGGGAAAAATCGCTCTTTCTGCGAATCAAGCACACGATCATCAGGTTCCAGACAATGGAAGAAATGATGACGACAGAACAAGGGAAAGCGGTGAGTTGAAACGCAAATCAGGGATTTTTCTTCAAAAATGGCGCAACGGTAAATTTTCCATTGAAAACATTTCAACAAACTGAAAAGTTTCAACGAAGCATTTTCTGAATGTTCAAACAGTTTTTGTGTTCTGTTGACTGCTGACCAGATTTTAGATACTGAGCTCTATGATGATGTATGTGGTAGACGATTCTTAAATTTTGAAAATGCACCACAGAAGTGAGACCAGCAACCGTTTCAAAAAGATTTGGAAGCTGCGCACCCGCCCGGACTTTGCTTTGTGCACCTTGCTTCTAAACACATTCTTACAAAAAGTTTTGGGAACATTGTTCATTTCTCAATTGTTTCGACACCTTGTTTGAACTTCGTACAGCTGAAAGCAATTCTGTACAGGCGTTTTGAGGCACGACGGTGGTTTTTTGTCCACGTGAACATACTGCGCACACAACAACCACACGTTGGTTGCACTCGGACACTGCAAAACGGAACGAAAAGGGCGAACATGTCGTGAGACATTTTTCTCGGATAACTTTGTGCAGTTTCGTTTGTGACCACTGGGAGGCTGATCAGTTCTTCTGCGCAACCGAGTGAGATCAAGCCGAATGAGGACACTTTTGTTTGTGATCAGTGGTTCAAAGCGAGCAAAGTGAACTTGAAGATTTCTTAGAGTGGCATTGAAAAATCTCACCTGATGATGCTTTCATTCTTCTGGCAACTTGGTTCTCGAAATGACGCCTCCCCCGTTGTCGCAGGCCCGCGCCAAGTACCTGGCGGTGGCGCGGCAGATGAAGGCGTTCGAAGACCGACTGTACGAGGAGTGGAAGACGCAAGTGGAGGTCATCCTGCCCGGGCTGCTCAAGCGCAACCTGCTCATCAAGCCGACGGACAACCCGACCGCCTCGCTGCCGCTCATCGGCGATGAGGGCGACCCCAGCATCGAGGCCGGTGAGTCATGCAGCTCCACTGTCTGTTCGCGCTTGTTTTTCATCAGTTGCAGGTTGAAAGGGTGCGAAAACTTTGCGGTTCATCTGTCGTGTTTGGCGAAAAAGCACTGGTGTTGCAGCGATGTGATGTGTTTTCACAGATTCGTTTCTTTGGGAAAGTACGCACTGTAGCACCTTGAATGGGTACATGTGTTCTTGTTTTGCAAAATGATGGTCGTGTCATTTTTAATTTTGACACTTTGTGAAATGGTTGTTGAGAAATGGGGAGTGGACACTTGTCTTTGTTGTGTTGTGCAATTGACATTATGTGTTCTGTGTGTGAAGGTCGGATTGAAATAAAGGTCGAGGGAGAAGACGTAGGCGACAAGAAAAGTGGTATCGTATGTTCCAGTACATCGCAGAGTTTCTGTTTGATTCAACTGCAGGATTTTCCGCGTGAATTGCCCAAGCTACTGTACATTTCCCGCTTCTCTATTGATTGCCTTGCTTGCTGCCCTGGGCAGTCTGTTAGTTTTGTAACTGGTCGAACTCTTCTGCTGGAGTGACCAGTGACCATGCCTTTTACCTCCCCCTGTCCTCCCTGCTTCTAACCTTTAGCGAAGGCACTACAATGAGAAGCATGCTCTCCCACGGTGGGGAAGGTGGGACTGTGCAGGACTTACCTGCTCAAAATGATGCAGGTCCTACTCAGGCACCTGCCTCAAAAATTACGTTGGTCTCACCCCCTGGGACCTGAGGTTGGGTTTGTTCATTTCCTTGGAGGGGTGGGGGGGCAACCTCAAATTTTAGAGGTGGGTCTTTCCTCCCAACCCCAAGACCGACTTCAGGTCAGGTAGTTTCTTTAGTGCAGGCTTTACCTCAAAGTTTGGCGGCAAATCCAACCCAAATTGGGACCGACGTCAAGTTGGGTGTGTCCAAGGGGGCGGGGTGGGAAGGCCTCCCTGGAAAGAGGAAGGTCCTCCCCTCCCCCCTCAGGATCTACCTGCCTAGCAGAAAACTTTTGCGCTTGCGACACGCCTGTGTTCAAAACTCTGGTTTGTTGTTCCGGGTTTTGCTGTCTTGACCTTTGTGTTATCGAGAGACAGTGTGTGCAATTGAAATTTTACTGACGTCTGGTGTATCTGGTTCCTGACACTTTTTTCTGAACACACGTAATGCCGAAAAGTCTCAGTTGGACATGCGAAAGAGGAAGTCTACTTGTATTTTCTTGTTCGTTGCGATCTATTCTTCGGTCTGTTTCCTGATTGCTGCCTGTCTTCTGCACACAGGAACTCAGAAAGAGATCAAGTATCTGGTGAACTTCGACAGAAGTTTGTCGGAGTGCATCTCGGAGACCAAGTACCTGGAAACACTTGGGTTCGTCGTTCCGGAATTGGCCCGGAATGTGGCTCTTCAGGTGAAGGTCATTCATTTCATTTCAAACACAGTGCACCCCACTGGCAACATTGGCGGCTTTTTTCTCAATCCGTGGCCTGACTTTCAGGAGGACAAGTACATCAAGTACGTGGACGGTCTGCGCCACATGCTGAAGCGCTACCATCGCCTGCTGGGGTCGCTGGACAACGCGGAGACGACGCTGCTCGAGGATCAGATGCGCGAGCTGCGCAGAGTCATCCGCCCCGGCGCCAAGAGACTCAACTGGAACTCGCTCAGCATCAACGAGTTCATCACCAAGTGCGACTCTGTGAGTAACACCAGGCGAGGTGTCCGCAACAAGACTTCAGGTCGAAAAAAGCCCAACAAAACATGAAACAGCCAGGCGCTCACAAAACTCACTCGGAACTGCGTGTTCTCTGCAGGCGATATCAAAGTTCGAATCGCTGGTGAACCAGATTCAGAAGAACGCTCGAGACATCGACATGCAGCTCAAGATCATTGAGTCATGCAACCTCTTCAAACGACCCGTCACCAAAACGGGCGAGCTCCCCAGCTGCAAGGTGCGTGTGACATCGTTGACTTGAGCCTCAGTTCTGCGAACCTTTTTGTAACGTGCAAACCACGAAACGGAACAAAAACGCACAAACTTCTCTTTTTTCAGGAATTCTTTGAATACGTTGAACGGGAAAGAGCAAAGGACTTTGAGACCCTGGCCAGGAAGTACAGAGCCATCGGTCCTTTGCTGACGAAAATGGAGGGTCTTGTGGTCCACACAAACACAGGCCGCTCACCAAAACTGATGCAGTACTGTGCGCACTGGGAGAGGAAGATCTTCAATGTCTTGACGAAGGTAAGGACTCAACATGGTTACCCAGAAGAGTTTCAACGACGAGCGTTTCTATTTCTTTGCGATCTGGCTTTAGTTTTGTTCTGTTTTTGATGAACATTTGTGATTTCAATTGCAGTTGATTACCGACAACTTGAGGGAGTTCAACCAATCCTTGTTGTCGACGACACCGCTGTTCCAAGTGGAGACTCTGCTCGCCGCGCCTGACGTCGTGCTGCACCCAAGCGCCAACGAGATCTACAAACTGACGCTGCAATGCGTCCGGGACTGCGTGGAGGGGTCAGAGCAATAGTCCTTATGGTACCAACATTACGTTCCATTTGAGGTGACAGGTCCGTGTTGTACCAAGGACGAGTTCATTGCTTTTACAACAGATCCAAGTTGTTTCTGCGCTGGATGCACGGCACGTGCATCGAGACTCCGCCGCAGAAGATCCCGACCGAGGACGAGCCGTACCTCTTCACCTTCTTCTCCGACATCTCCAACAACCCCGAGGTCATCGAGCTCGTGCAAACCGTCCAGGCCAACATCAAAAACTCGCTGACGTGCCTCACGCGCTACTTGATCCGCTGGAAGAAGTACAGGACCATCTGGAAGGTGGACAAGTCCGCGGCGGTGGAGAAGTGGTTCTTGAAGGGCCCGAGCGTCGTGTCGTTTGACGACCGGCTGCAGTACTACTGCAAAACCATGGACGAGCTCGACACTCTGGCACTCATCAAGGACCAGGTCAGACTCGGTTGCCTTGCGCAGTGAAATTGCTGTCCAAACAACGGTCACAAGAAAGTGTGCAAAGCTTGGTGAAACTTGTGACGGGAAAGTCTCGAGGGTGATGGCGATGCAGCTTGGGCGTTGTGACGTCACTCGCGAGTGTAAATTGATTTCCACAGGTCACTTGCAGTCGTTTCATTTTGACTGTGCACGTGATTTTTCATGTTGAGAATTTTTATCTCTGTGTCACGGCCTCTTTTTGTCCCAATGCCAGGACTGCATCCGACTGCACATGGAGCCGCTCGCTCACTCCATCAAGCAGCACGCCAAGGAGTGGATCAAGAGCTACGGACAGGTTCTGTACGACTCTGCCAAGAACGGGCTGTACTCTCTGAAGAGGGAACTCGAGGTTGGTTGAGACAACAGTTGTTCTTTTGCGCACTCTCGGGGGAATTAGGAGTTTGGGCACAAATGCACCTTGTCTGCCTGCAGGGAAAGTCAGACGACTTGGACATGAAGCCGTACACGTTGGAGGATCTCAAGTTCATTCTACGAGCGATTTCAGACATCAGAGACATGTCGCTGACGGTGGAGAGCACCGCGCGAGATCTGGATGAAAGATACCGAGTCCTGGTTGTGTACGATCTCTGTGTGAGTGTAAGCTTATTCTCGGAAGACCTCAACAGACAAATCAACAAATGTTTCAGAACCTGTTTGTTTCCGACAAAAATTTTCATGAACACTTTGTTGCAGCCAAAACTTGAAGAGAGGGATTTGGTGAGAACTCTGCCGACCATGTGGGATGAACTGGTTCTCAAGTCGAAGAACGTCGACGCGAGTCTCATCACTGTGAAGCGCAAATTCACCGAGGTGAAGTCGACATTTCAAGAAACTGTTCAGTCATCACTGAACCAGACGAGTCGCTGGATGTGCGGTTGTTTTTCCTCTCGTATCTTTTCAGATCACCCTGAAGCAGATCGCAGAGTTCGGAGCGAATTTGAAGAAATTCAAGCAGCGGTTCAAAGAGGAGGGACCTGGAGCTGTTGGGGATCACCTGGACATCGGTCAGGACTGTTCAGACTTGCACGCGCACATTTCGAGCCAGCCTTCGGTTGCTGTGGACGCAGGTGGCTTCGTCTGTGACCTTTCTTGTATTCTTCATGGCAGGGATAGATCTTATGAAAGAGTTCAAGGCAGAAGTTGAGAAGTTGGAAAGCGAGCGGCAGGAACTGGCAAATGCGGAGAAGCTGTTCGACCTGCCGATCACCATGTACCCGGAGCTGCTCGAGGTGCAGAAGGACATGAAGGCCATGGACCAGATCTACGTCATCTACGAGGAGCAGAAGGTTCGCGTCGCTTCGGAAGAAGCTTGCGTTGGTCTGAGAAAATTGTTGGCAGTGTTTCTTGACTGAGGATGCGGTGTTTTGGGTTTTTTGCAGAAAGCGAGAGAACAGTGGGCAGAGACGTTGTGGGCGAATCTCAACGCCAACTTGCTGCAAGAGGGCATCGAGGCATTCCTCAAACAGCTGAGGAAACTTCCAAAGGATATCCGACAGATGCCAGTTGGGAAAGTTTTGGACAACAAGATGAAGGAATTCAAAGACTCCCTGCCGCTCTTCGTGGACCTCAAGCACGAGGCTTTGAGAGACAGGTCTGACGGCACAGAAAATACGTGCACCCCTGACAACACCTTTTCTTTCATCGCAGTTGAAACGTCAACCAGTTGATCCGAGAAACGTCACGTTTGCAGGCATTGGAAGGAGCTGATGGCGAAGACGGGGCAGACGTTCGTCATGAACACGGAGACGTTTACGCTGCAGAACGTGTTCGCCATGGAGCTGCACCGCTACCAGGAGACTATCGGAGACATCGTGAACTGCGCCGTCAAGGAACTCGCCATTGAAAAGGTGAAAACTGGCGAAGCGCGTTTTTTTTTATCTGATTCAAACTGCGGCACCAGATTTTGCACGGCTCCCCCTCACCTCCATTTCTTTGTCGCTGACCTTCATGAGAGGAACAACCACGATGCTTTCTCCTCAACCATGCTCAGGGCGTGAAAGAGATCGAGGAGGTCTGGGGCAACCAGAAGTTCAACGTGATGAAGTACATGAAGGGGACGTCGGACCGCGGCTTCATCCTGGGCGCCGTCGAGGAGCCGCTGCAGATCCTCGACGACCACGCGATGCAGCTGCAGGGTATGGCCGCCTCCAGGTTCGTCGGGCCCTTCTTCAACTCGGTGCAGAACTGGGAGAAGGCGCTGTCGCTCATCAGTGAAGTCCTCGACGTGAGTAGGCGTGTTGAAATCACGAGAGCTGCTCTCCAACAGTGGTGATGTTCGGAGTGAAGCCCCGATTGTCTTGCCTCCTGCAGGTGTGGATGGTGGTGCAGAGGAAGTGGATGTATCTGGAGGGGATCTTCATCGGCGGCGACATCAGATCTCAGCTGCCGGAGGAAGCGAAGCGATTCGATCTCCTGGATAAAACTTTCAAGAAGGTTCGGTGCATTGAAAGGACCAGCAGAAGAGCAACGTTGGTGTGCGGCCGTCAGTGTTTCAGTGATTCTCGCTGCCCGTTTCAGATCATGAACGACACGTCCAAAATCCCCAACGTGAAGCAGGCGTGTCACGCGCCGAACCGCCTCATGGACCTGGAGCGGCTCAGCGTCGGGCTCGAGAAGTGTCAGAAGTCGCTCAACGATTACCTCGACTCCAAGAGGAACGCGTTCGCCAGGTTCTTCTTCATCTCGGACGACGAGCTGCTTAGTATCTTGGGCAGCAGTGATCCAGAGTGCGTCCAGGAACACATGATCAAGGTATATGCCGACTTACATCACAAGCGTTCTGCTTGTTTCAACTTGCGGTTTGCAACTGGTCATGCTCTGCAAAAGATCCGAATCTGAAAGTTCCATTTGGACTGCAGATGTTCGACAACATCGCGTCGCTGAGGCTGACGAAGGGCACGAGCGGCGAGGTGCAGGCCAAGGCGATGATCTCGAGCGAGGGCGAGGTGATGGAGTTCCGCGCGCCAGTCACCATCGACGGACGCGTCGAGGACTGGATGACGAGCGTGCTGGGCGAGATGCGCAGGACCAACAGACTTATCACCAAGGAGGCCGTCTTCTATTACTGCGAGAACAACCAGCCCAGGTCAGCTGCGCTGGGATTGAAGCAATGCAGTGCTGCTGATGTCTGTGGACCCAGGACTTATGCTTTTTCTGTCTGTCTGTCTGTCTGTCTGTCTGTCTGTCTAAATTTTGGAGAGTCGTTTTTCTCTTTCTCTTCATTGTCCCAGTCGTTGGTTTTGTTGCCATGTCATAAAGCGTCCCACAAACTGAGATGGAATCGTGCTGAGATGTGTGAGGGACCCTCACCTAATTGAAGTGACGTGGGAGTTTGCCGATACCAGCTTGTCGTTTTCAGAGTGGAGTGGATGTTGCAGTATCAAGGCATGGTGTGCTTGGCTGGGAACCAGATTTGGTGGACGTGGGAGGTGGAGGATGTGTTCAGGAAAGTCAAAACTGGCATCAAAACGGCCATGAAGGATTACGCCAAGAAGCTACACAAGCAGATCGACGATCTCGTTGTCAAGGTGCCTCCGCACAGTTCTTGTGTGAAGGTTCGTTCCGTCGGAAAGAGTTTTGAAATGCTGAGACACTGATTTTTCTTGTGTGTGTCAGGTTCGATCACCGCTGTCGCGGAACGACAGGGCCAAATTCAACACGGTTCTCATCATCGATGTTCACGCGAGGGACATCATCGACGGGTTCGTGCGCGACAGGTTCGTACGCAGCCGCACACCGGTCAAAGCTGTCACGTTCGTGAGGATTTCACAACTGTCACGTCAGATTGTGGTCCCGTCGTTTTTTCAGCATTCTCAACAGAAAGGAGTTTGAGTGGGAGAGTCAGCTGCGCTTCTACTGGGAGAAGGAGCCGGACGAACTCCTCATCAGGCAGTGCACGGGCAAGTTACTTGCTGCAAATTTCTGTGCCCGGAAAGTCCTTTCCATTTTGCAAATCAACGCACAGTTTGTTACCGCAAGGTTCTGCACTGGCAGGGGAGTTCGGCTATGGGTACGAGTACATGGGGCTGAACGGGCGTCTGGTGATCACGCCGCTGACTGACCGGATCTACCTGACCCTGACGCAGGCGCTGTCCATGAAGCTCGGAGGCGCGCCCGCCGGACCCGCCGGTAAAACGCCTTCCTCCTCAGGGGGAGTTGCTGACAGCTAGTGACATCACTTGTCGAAACCCTCAGTGAATATCTTGAATATTTGTTTCCAAGGTACTGGAAAGACTGAGACAACCAAGGATTTGGCGAAAGCATTGGGGTTGCTGTGCGTGGTGACCAACTGCGGTGAAGGCATGGACTACAAGGTGAGGGCATGGTTCACCGCAGCAACATGAGAGCACACTTCAACCAGGTGCACAGAATGAACACACGATGATTCTTGTTTGTTCTCCAGGCTGTGGGAAAGATTTTCTCGGGCCTATGCCAGTGTGGAGCTTGGGGCTGCTTCGACGAATTCAACCGAATCGACATCTCGGTGTTGTCTGTCATCTCCACGCAGCTGACGACCATCAGAAACGCACTGCTCATGGATCTCGTCCGATTCCACGTGAGAAGCCTCAGCATCACGAGTCTCGATTTTCGTGTCGGTTTTCGTGACCTCTGCCTCGACATACAGTGGAGCCCTCTGGTTGCAGTTCGAGGGGACGGAGATCGCACTCGACAGTCGCGTCGGTATCTTCATCACGATGAACCCGGGCTACGCGGGGCGCACCGAGCTGCCCGAGTCCGTCAAGGCGCTCTTCAGACCGGTCGTCGTCATCGTGCCCGACATGCAGCAGATCTGCGAAATCATGCTCTTCTCCGAGGGATTCCTCATGGCCAAGGTGACGGCGCAGAAATTCCAGTGTACCGGGAGAGGGAAGGAACAAATCGTGTGGATCGCGGGTGAAAAACCTTCAATTTTGCTCCAAATTGCAGATGTTGGCGAAGAAAATGACTGTTCTGTACAAACTGGCGAAAGAGCAGCTGTCGAAGCAGTATCACTACGACTTCGGGCTGCGAGCCTTGAAGTCGGTGCTCGTGATGGCGGGAGAACTGAAGCGAGGCTCACCGGATCTCGCCGAGGTGACCAATGCTCCTTCACGCTTTCCGCCTGTGCTGCTGTGTTTGTTAGTAACACGTGCAGTTATCGCGGAGCGGTCGCAGAGAAGATTGCGTTCATTGGCAATGAAATTCAGTGTTCAAGGTTTTCTGTGTCTTGACGTTGCGCTGATGGCTGCAGGACATCGTCCTGATGCGCGCGCTGCGCGACATGAACATGCCCAAGTTCGTGTACGAGGACGTGCCGCTGTTCCTCGGCCTCATCACGGACCTGTTTCCCGGCCTCGACTGCCCGCGCGTTCGGTACCCGAAGTTCAACGACGCCGTCGAGGCGACGCTGCAGAAGAACAAGTACATCCTACTGGAACACCAGGTGCTGGCGAACGTGCGCACACAGTCGTGCACACGCCGTGCGTTCTCTGTCTGTCTGTCTGTCTGTCTTGTCTGTCTGAGACAAACACACACAGCACACGCTGACACATGCAGCCATGCGCGCACGTTGAAAGTTCGCAGTAGCCTTTGGCACACGTGTCAAGTCAAATTCAAAGCAGAGGTTGCGTGTCACCTCAGGCTGACAAGGTGGTGCAGCTGTACGAGACGATGATGACGCGTCACACGACGATGGTCGTCGGTCCGACTGGAGGAGGAAAATCCGTTGTCATCAAAACTCTGGCTGAGGCGCAGACCAAGTGAGTTGTTGCACAAAAATCTGAGTGGTTTGCGTGCAAACCGGGAGGAGTGAACTCATTGGAAGTTGTGTTCTCCAGATTGGGCGTTACTACGAAGCTGTACACAATCAACCCGAAGGACAGAAGTGTCATCGAACTGTACGGTGTCCTGGACCCCAACACCAGGGACTGGACAAACGGACTTCTGTCAAACATATTCAGGTTCACCAGTCTGGCTGACGTTTGACACAACAGTTGGTATTGCTGCTGTTTGCATTGAACCATCCGATTGTGATGCTGTCTACGTCCTTCAGAGACATCAACAAACCGACGGACAAGAGCGAGCGGCGCTACATCGTGTTCGACGGAGACGTGGACGCGCTGTGGGTGGAGAACATGAACTCCGTCATGGACGACAACCGCCTCCTCACGCTCGCCAACGGAGAGAGGATCCGCCTCCTGAAGCACTGCGCGCTGCTGTTTGAGGTGCAATGATGGACAAAGAGAAATTCGTTTTGAGTTGGAAATGTCACATTCCAGGTTCCGAAAGACAACCGCGATGGCAAAAGAATGGTGAGGAACACTATTGGATCCCTTTTGCAGGTGTTTGACCTGCAATACGCTTCGCCTGCCACGGTGTCCCGCTGCGGGATGGTGTTCGTTGATCCAAAGAATCTGGGCTACAAGCCGTACTGGAGCAAGTGGGTCAACGACAGACCCACCAAGGTGTGTACATTTCCTTTCTTGGACTCCACCGCTTTGTGTCGGTCCTTCGCTTCGGAGGTTCAGTTTCGTGTACATTGCGTTGCAGGTGGAGCACGATTTCCTGAGTCAGCTGTTTGAGAAGTACGTGCCGGTGCTGCTCGAGATGATTCTCGATGGAGTCGTGGACGGTCGTCCGGGGGAGCGCCTCAAAACCATCGTGCCGCTCACCAATCTCAACATGGTCAGCTCCTGTTTCTGTGTAACAAGGCAACAGGCTTGATGCCTCTTTTCCAACGATGAAGTCCTCGTAAAAACGTGTCTTTGTTCAGCGCTGCCTTTCTGTGAAAACAGCGGTTGTCTTCCCTTGTCACAACAATGGCCTGGTTTCCACCGCCAGAACCAGAGCTGTGACCAAAAACACTGGCGTGTGGCGCGATGTTTGACCGCCCGGTGTCGCTGCAGGTGCACCAGCTGACGCACATGCTGGACGCGCTGCTCGTGGAGGAGGTGGCCGAGTTCGACGTGCTCGAGGCGCACTTCCTGCAGGCGCTCTACTGGTCGCTCGGCGGCGCGCTGCTCGACGACGGACGCGCGCGCTTCGACGCGCAGGTCAAGTACCTCGCGTCGCTGACGACGCATCGTGACGACTCGAAACCCGCCAAACCAGGTGTGACATGTGCGCGAGGGTGTGAGCTCAGAGGTCGGTGTTTGTGATGTTTCGTTCAAAATGCCAAACCCTTGTCATCGAACCCATTGCGCTGCATTTCGGCAAGCCGTAGCTCCTCAATGTGCTGCTGTCTCAGGTAAGAGTCAGAACGAGAACATTCATGGGCTGATCTGTATGGACACCCATTCCACAATTGTGGCAGCAAGTCAGTTTCGCCGCCGCTTCAGGTGAGATGCCGACGTCGATGCCGCAGCTGTACGACTATCACTTCGACGCGGAGCGGCTCGAGTGGATCCCGTGGAGTCAGCTCGTGCCCAAGTACGAGCACGACCCGGAGCGCCGCTTCACGGACATCCTCGTCCCGACGCAGGACACCGTCCGCACCAAGTGGCTCCTCAACCTCCAGGTCGGTGCCTTCGCCCTCCTGGCGCCTGTCGCAACTTTTCGCAATTACGAGTTCGAGCAGTGACATTTCTACTGACAAGACTAACAGAAAAAGCCAGGGTTTTTGTCCAGCGACAACTTCTCAGCTTTCGTGATGACTTGTGTCTCAAGGTCTACTTTTGTAGTTTTGTTGTAAGGTTGACAGTGCGGTGGTATCCCAAGCGATTTTACCAACACACTGCAGTGTGACTTACTTTTGAAGCTGCAGTGTCAACATTCGCTATGCCTCCTAACCATCCTAACCAAAATGCTTTGTGGATGTTTTTACTCAGTTCGAAATCCGTGAAAGAGTTCTACCCAGTAGCATAGAATTCCCGAACGTAAGAGCTTCAGGTTTTGCACCGACACGTTGATAAACAACACTCATGAACCGCATTCTCACCACCCTGTAAATATTTTTGTTGCAATCCCGATTTCGCGATTGGGGAAAACGAAAATATGGCGCAATTGAGTGTAGCACAGGCTTTGAAAGACGCCGCACGCAGAACTTTTCGTGGTAGTTTGCACAAGATGCTTTCAAAAACAGACATTCCTTTCCAGGCGCAGTCCTTTTTTCGTCCGTGTCACACGTAGATAGTGTGTTTGTGCACTTGTTGAAGCAATTCAGTGCGTGTTTGGTTTCTCAACCAAAACGGACAAGAGTAGCCTCCGAACCTTGAGCAGAACTTGCGCGTCGATTTGCCGTTGGTTCGCCATGTTCTCAACAACAAAACTTGACAACTGGCGTGGGGACATTTCCTGAACCGCGACTGTGTTCAGCTTCGCTGATGTTGCGCTGCTGTTTTGTCAGGTTCAAGTACGGAAGCCAGTGCTGCTGGTGGGAGAGACGGGAACGTCCAAGTCGGCGACGACCGCGGCTTTCCTCAAGGAGCTCGACCCCGAATCTCATGTAACAAGATTGTGCGCTTTGCAAACCCAACAGTGAATTTTACTTTTGGAAATACTGTATCTCTTTCTCTTGCACATCTTTGGAAGTTTTGAAATTCTTCGTTGTAGCTGCTGCTGAACATGAACTTCTCGAGCAGAACGACGTCGCTGGACGTGCAGCGGAACCTGGAGGCGAACGTCGAGAAGAGAACCAAGGACACGTACGGTCCACCGTCCGGAAAACGCCTCATCGTCTTCATCGACGACATGAACATGCCTCAGGTGAACTCAGCCAAGCGTGCTCGAGACTTCTCTCAGACGTCACGGGACGTTCTCTCACTGTGCTCGTCGGGAGTTGCTCATGGTCGTGTCCAATGAACAGGTGGATCAGTACGGGACGCAGCAGCCCATCGCGCTGCTCAAGCTCGTCCTGGAGAGAGGCGGCTGCTACGACCGAGGCAAAGATCTCAACTGGAAGTTCCTCAAGGAAATGGTCTGGGTAGCCGCCATGGGCAAACCAGGTACCCAGCAAGTCAGTCGATCCTCCTTCATCACAGACGACGTTTGTCTGTGAAAGCATTTGTGCTGAAACTTTCGTGGAGACGACTCAGGCTTCGCTGTGACAGTGACTTTGCTCTGGTGACGCAGGCGGAGGCCGGAATGACGTGGACCCGCGCTTCATCTCACTGTTCTCGGTCTTCAACATGACGTTCCCGTCGGACGAGACGCTCTTCCTCATCTACCACTCCATCCTCGAGGGCCACCTCGCCGCCTTCAGCGAAGACGTGCAGCAGCTCGCGTCCCCCATCACCAAGATGACCATGACCCTCTACAGGTGACTCGGGGCCCCTCTCAGTTGGTAGAGACAATGAAAATGAAACATGAAACCGTGCCATTTGCTCAAACTTTTACCGAGGTTTTGTCCCCAAATCCTTTTGCGCGAAGATTGTTCCCCGGTGCTTGAAGTGGAGCTGGTAGGTTTGTCTGTTCAGGAATGTGGTGAAGGATCTGCCGCCGACTCCGTCCAAGTTCCACTACATCTTCAACCTGCGCGACCTGTCGCGCATCTACAACGGCCTCTGCCTCACGACGCCCGACCGCTTCGAGACGCCCGACCAGTTCCTGCGAGTCTGGCGCAACGAGGTGACGCGCGTAGTCTTCGATCGACTCATCTCCGCCGCCGACCGCGATGTTGTTCACGTGAGTGTTTCACAGATTCGCGGGACGGCACTACCCTCTCAAATGGAGTTGATCCGTACCTCAGCTGTCACTGATCATGAAGTCAAATTCTGTCTCGTCTTCAATTGTCAGGACGGTTTTGGCAAATGTCAAATTGAAAGGTTCAAGATGCCGAGTCTTGTTTCCAGGGTCACTTGAAAACGTTGATGGAGGAGAATTATGCGGACAACTGCGAGTACGTGTTCCGCGAGCCGCTGCTGTTCGGAGACTACCGCACGGCGCTGGACGAGGCGGAGCCGCGGCTCTACGAGGACATCCAGGACTATGACGCCTGCAAAGCGCTCTTCCAAGAGGCAAGGCGCAGCTGCGTTTGTGATCCAGACAACTCCGTCTTCCTCAGGACATTCGTTCAAATTTGCTTCGTGACGTTTGAGTCTGCCAACACCACTGCAGACGATATTGGCACTCACTCGGTGGTTCAGGCAATGATGTGTACCCACAGCACCAGACTGACTGGGGCTCCCTCTCCCTCTCTCTGTCTCCCTCGCACAGATTTTGGAGGAATACAACGAGAGCCACACGACGATGAACCTCGTGCTGTTCGACGACGCGCTGGACCACGTGACCCGCGTCCACCGCATCATGCGCATCGACCGCGGCCACGCCCTTCTCGTCGGTGTCGGCGGCTCGGGCAAACAGAGCATCTGCAGACTCGCTGCGTTCGCCGCCGGGTGCGAGGTGAGCGTCAGTCCGGACAAACACCAACACCAGGAAGTTGCACTCGCCGCGTTGTTGTGGCGAAGCTTGTCTGAATGGACGTGCCAAACGGGTTCGCTTGAACTTTACTCTGGCGACGTCGACGTCAGCACAAAGATACATGGATGTTTATCGCAACGGATTCAGGTGTTTGAGATCACACTGAGCCGCGGCTACGGCGAGAACCAGTTCCGCGACGACCTGAAGCAGCTCTACAACAAACTGGGCATCGAGAACAAGAAGATCGTCTTCCTCTTCAGCGACCAGCACGTCATCGAGGAAGGCGAGTTGCGCGTGTTGACGAGTTGGACACGATGCTCTGCACGCTGCGGTCCATGCACGTGGTGTGACAGCTTGTTTCTTCGTGGACAGGGTTTTTGGAGCTGGTGAACAACATGCTGACGTCGGGAATGGTGCCGGCGCTGTACGCAGACGATGAAAAGGAACAGATCATCGGACAGGTGAGTTCTGCGTTTCATTTGCCACCGTCGTTGATTTTGCTGAGTAAGTGCGAACTCACACGTTGCTGTTTTGATCAAAACGTCGCATTTCTTCAACTGCTCAAGGTGCTTGACATCATGGTGAGTTTGGACAACAGTCAGACAGGACAGTGGTTATTTTGGCACGTCTGACATTTTTTACTCTGTTGTTCAGAGAGCACTTTATTCCACCTCCCAATTTGTTGGCTAGAATTTCAGGACATAGATCTCAATCTTAGTGGAAGGACAGGACGCAGAGTAAGATTTGGTTTCGTAAAAGACGTGTCGTAGCAATGGTTGCGACGTCGTCGCCGTAGAACGTAAAATATGTGTGTTCAGGTGAAACTGAAGCTTCGAAGCCTTGCTGCACAGTGCAAAATAAGAATGCTTTTGAGAAGGCTTTCAGCAGTTGTTGGGAACAAGGCAGGGAAAATAGGGAAGAAAAGATCCTTCTCAGTTTACTGGTGACTTGTTAATTGCTTGAATTTATTTTCTTGTGCTTGAGAGTATCAATTCCTACTTTGCTGAAATGTTGAGTGCCATATTCTCTCTGGTCTGCTCTGCTTGCATGATGACGAGTCCTACTTTTCAGTTCTCAGACTTTCTTGTTACTTTGTGCTTTCTGCTGCACACACTCAGATGGTATCCTCCGAACGCGCAGCACTGAATCTGCGAGGGGGATGCCAGAAGCAGGTGTGAGATTCCCGCTGTGATGACTGCAGGTTCGGAACGAGGCTGTGGCGGCGGGGGCGGCGCCTGCGCGCGAGAGCATCTGGCAGTACTTCGTCAACAAGTGTGCCAACAATCTGCACGTGGTGCTGGCCATGTCGCCCGTCGGAGACACGCTGCGCACGCGCTGCCGCAACTTCCCAGGTGCGCGCGCAGATGGGGCGACCCGCCCTCGCGAACTGTTTGCTGCTGCCGCAGCTGAGAATCATGTGAACATGAACATCTTGCCACGCCCAAGGTCGAGTGTCCTTCCAGGGCAGATCAGAAATGAGAATTGACCGTTGATTTTTTGTAGGCATGGTGAACTGCGCAAACATCGACTGGTTCTTCACTTGGCCAGAACAAGCACTGTACGCTGTGGCCAGTGTCTTCATCTCACCAGACGTACGTGCACCTGTCCCAACTCATGCGAAATCTTGCTTGGAAAATGCATTCCCGGCCGGACCTTCTTGGTCCCAAGCAAGATGTCAGTGTGTCTACGGGTGTGAATATGATTCAGTGGCAAGACGTACAGTTTGGTGCTGCCCCAGATACACGGTGCACGAGGCTCACAATTGCCTGTCGCTGTCGCTTCAGAACGCGCTGATCCCGGACGACCACAGAGAGGCCGTCGTCACCCACATCGTCGAGGTGCACCAGTCCGTCGCCAAGTTCTCCAAACTCTTCCAACAGAAACTGAGGCGAAACAACTACGTGACGCCCAAAAATTACCTGGATTTTATCAACACCTACCTGCGCCTGCTGGAGGAAAAGGACAAAATCAACTTGGCGCAGGTACTCGCCCTCTTCGCGCTGTCGCCTGTTGTCAGGCGTTTCGCGTCAACTGATCTTGCTGCGCGCAGGTGACATTTTTGGTTTCCTGTTGGGCAGAGCGAACGTCTGATGGGCGGGATGCAGAAGATCGCCGAGGCGAGCGTGCAGCTGCAGGACCTCAACGACAAACTCGCCGTGCAGAAAGTCGCCGTCACCGAGAAAACAGGTTTGAAATTCCACACAGCCATTCACCTCCAAATTTATCAGAGGCACCACAAAGATGTGCTCTGGTGTTGTCAATGGGGCCAAATTTCCCAGTGTGACGTCTGTGCGACTTGCAGAGGCGTGCGAGGCGATGCTGCAGGAGATCTCGTCCGGTACGGAGGAGGCGACGACCAAGAAGAAGCTGGCGGAGGCGAAGGGTCAGGAGATCGGGGAGCAGAGCGCCGTCATCGCCGTCGAGAAGAAGGACGCCGAGGACGCGCTCGCCGAGGCGCTGCCGGCGCTCGAGGCGGCGCGACTCGCGCTCGACGACCTCGACAAGTCCGACGTGACCGAAATCAGGTGCGTCCGTCGTGTGCTCGTGCGCGGGAGAACCCACTGTCCTTGGCTGCGATGTTTGATTTCTGTCGAGAAGATTGGCGAGAGGAATAAAGCGCTTTGCTCTTGTGCCAGGTCTTTCGCGAAACCGCCGAAACCGGTGCAGGTGGTGTGTGAGTGCATTGTGGTGATGAAGGGAATCAAGGAGGTGTCGTGGAAATCCGCCAAGGGAATGATGTCCGAGGCGAACTTCCTCAAGTCACTGACAGAGATGGATGTGGACGGAATCACCACCAAGCAAGTCTCGACTGTGAAAGGTCAGAATAGCACGACGTTTTGTGTTTGTATTTGCAGCTCCAAAATTTGCTGCTCGCAGTCAATAAACTAGATGCCGTGTCAATCCTTCAGCGCTGTATTTATTGCTATAGGGTTCCTGAAGGAGTTGGACATGACGGTGGAGGAGATGAAGGAGAAAAGCAAAGCGGGCGCCGGCCTGCTCAAGTTCGTCATCGCTGTCATCGGCTACTGCGAAGTGGCGCGAGAAGTGCGCCCGAAGAGAGAAAAGGTAACTGTGCTCGCTCAAGATCAAGTGTGCTTTTTAGGTGTTTTGAGGAGGTTGTTCAATCGTTTCAGGTTGCTCAAATTTTTGAGTGACCGAAACAGTGAGGAACCGAAACAAATCACCTGCAATCATTTATGAAGTAAAACAGGGAACAACATTTTCTTGGTAAAGATGAATCTCAAATTTGGATCTTTTGGTCTGATGAATACATTTGGATTGAAGGTGGGGCCATTGTTTGGGTGCAAATTTAGGATTCCAGGAGAAAGTGTTCAAAATAGGTATTCAGTGAAGATTTGGGACTGATATTCAGCAAAGATTTGGGGCAGCTTTATGTAAAAACAGGTATTTGTACAGGTATATTTGGGTGCACAAAAAAAGAAGCAAATTTCTTTGTTGTAATGTCATATTCACCAGAACACATGGGGACTGGAACACATTGCGACTGAAGCCTATAGCGACCGAAAATACACCGCGAGCTCCATGGAGCTATTTTTTTTATTTCAATGCCCGACATCGAATTGTGCGTGTGTGTGCGACAGCACGAACTCTCGTTTTGTGAAGTGCATTTTCCGCGCGCCGCAACTTGACGCATTCCTCGTCCCCGATTCCCCCAACAGGTGGCGAAGCTGGAGCGGGTCTTCCACCAGGCGAAGCGCGACCTCGAGAAGATCGAGTCTCAGGTGGCGCGGCTGGAGAGCGAGCTCAAGGAGCTGGGCGACAAGTACGAGGCTGCGATGGTGGAGAAGGCGCAGCTGCAGGAGGAGGCGGAGATCATGGAGCGCAGACTCATCGCCGCCGACAAACTCATCTCGGGGCTCGGCTCAGAGAACCTCAGGTGAGGGTGGGCGCAGTGCCATCAGTCGTTGGGTTTTGATGCAACAAACTGGGATGCAAGCAGTCGCGGACCTGATGTCTTGCGCGTTTCACAAATGTCTGGCAATTCTCTGCGTGTGGGCTGCAGGTGGACGAACGAGCTGGAGGATCTGAAGGGAAAGCGGGTGCGTCTGCTGGGCGACTGTCTGCTGAGCTCGGGCTTCCTCAGCTACGTGGGCGCCTTCAGCTGGGAGTTCCGCAGCGACATGGTCTACTGCGAATGGAGGGACGACATCGTCGAGCGTGGCATCCCGCTCAGCGACCCGTTCAAGATCGAAACCATCCTCACCAACGACGTGGAAATTAGCAGGTACGTTGTGCAGCACTTCGACAGACTCTTGATTGTTTTCTGATGGAATTTAGTCTTGAGTGTTCATCTGAGGCAAAACATTTTGATGTGCAGATGGGGATCCGAGGGCCTCCCCCCAGACGAGCTGTCGGTTCAGAACGGGATCCTGACGACTCGCGCCAGCAGATTCCCGCTGTGCGTCGATCCGCAGCAACAAGCCATCAACTGGATCAGGAAGAAAGAAGAAGCCAACAATCTCAAGGTTGTTTCTGCTGGCCTTCTCGGGTTTGTCTCCTGGTCTCCAACTTCAGTGCAAGGAAGCCGCAACATGGTGTGATCCTGGTTTTTGTGCAGATTGTCACGTTCAACGATCCTGACTTCCTGAAGCAACTGGAGATGGCCATCAAGTACGGGTTCCCGGTTCTCTTCAAAGACGTGGACGAGTACATCGACCCCGTCATCGACAATGTTCTCGAGAAGAATGTGAAAGGTAGACCCAAAGAACAGACGCATAAAACAAAGCATCCCACAAGATCCGAAGAGTCGATCACGCAAAATTGTTCCAAACAATTGCAGGAGTGCAAGGTCGAGAGTTCATCATGTTGGGAGACAAAGAGGTCGATTACGACCCCAACTTCAGACTCTACCTCAACACGAAGCTGGCAAATCCGAAGTACACTCCCAATGTGTTCGGCAAGTCCATGGTGATCAACTACACAGTGACTCTGAAGGGTCTGGAGGACCAGTTGCTCAGTGTCATCGTCAAGTTCGAGAGGAAAGAGCTGGAAGAGCAAAGGGAACGCCTGATTCAGGAAACCAGGTGAAACTTCAGTAACTACTCAGAGAAAATGGCAGACACTTGGCTGGGTGCGCCCGTCAGGTTCGGTACTTGCCCTGGTCACCCGTCAGATGAACCGTTACTCCGCGCGGTTTTCAGTGAGAACAAAAAGCTGCTCAAGGACCTGGAGGATTCGCTGCTGCGGGAGCTGGCCACATCGCAGGGAAACATGCTCGACAACAAGGAACTCGTCTCGACCCTGGAAGAAACCAAAGCCAAGGCCAGCGAGGTGAGTGACGCTCAAACACTGATTCAGAATCACAGGCGCGACCTCCGAAGTGTGGAGTCTCGTCCACAGACACGGAACTGACATCGAGCATTGGGCAATTTGACAGGTCGCTGAGAAGCTGAACATGGGCGCCAAGACGGCGGTGGAGATCGACAAGATGCGAGACGGCTACCGCCCCGCCGCCAAGCGAGGGGCGATTCTCTTCTTCGTGCTGTCCGAGATGTCCAGTATCAACAGGTGGGGACAGTGGCCGCAGACTCACACAGTCTTTTGTGCGTACCGGTGAAAACACACAGGCATGAAAGAGATCATGTCTGCATTTTCTTGGAAGAAATCTGTTTGGTGTTGAAATGACTGACAGTCAAACGGGTTTTGCAGCATGTATCAGTACTCGCTGGCGTCGTACCTGGACGTGTTCGAGTTGTCGCTCAAAAAGTCGATGCCCGACACGATTCTGCAGAAGCGGCTGCGCAACATTATGGACACGCTGACGCACAACGTCTACAACTACGGGTGCACAGGTGCGGCGGCGTCTTGTCTCTCTCATTCCAGTGCGGTGGCTCAGGGTGCGATCATTCAGGCTACTCTTGTTCGCTTGCAGGAATATTTGAGAAACACAAACTGCTGTTTTCCTTCCAAATTACTGTGAAGCTGGAGCAGGATCTGGACAATGTCAAGCAGGAAGAACTCGATTTCTTCATCAAGGTGAGATCTTTTGGTTCAAACTTGTGTCACGAGTTGACTGTTGACTGTAGGCCTACCTGAAGACAGCTCGGAACTCAACGTCTGTGCAAGGAAGAACTAATCACTGTTCTGTTTCTTCGTCTTGCCAACACGTACTCGTACAATTCACTGACAAACTAATGCGAGGTTGTTCTGTTCATGTGCATGAAAAGGGTGTTGAACGATTTGTAAGTATCACTGCTGAAATGATAACGTCCTGCACGTGTGCTGTTTGCACAGATTATACAATTGATGCGCGCTCATTTTCCCCGTTATTTTGACATTTTGTGCTTTTTCTTCAAATGCATGAAACTCTTGTGCACTCTGAAAACTTTCACTCGATTTTCTGTTCGTCACTTGCACTCATTTTGACACTCGGCGGAGCTGTATTGTTCTGGTGCTTTCGCCTCAGATTTGAATGTCACGGGACCCCAGTACCACCATCTCCCCACCAGGACATCTAAAAATTCTGGGGAGGGGGGTGACATCCAAAATGTTTGGTGTTGCGCGACATTTGAAACATTGTTGCAACATGGGGTCACCAACAACTGAAATTTTTTCATGTCCAAGTTTTTGTTGTTGGGTACAGGTAAACCTGTCCCCCACCCCCCGTTTTTGTTGTTGGGTACAGGTAAACCTGTCCCCCACCCCCCGTTTTTGTTGTTGGGTACAGGTAAACCTGTCCCCCACCCCCCGTTGAAAGGGGG
>JAAUXT010010117.1_pt1 | contig 29312 bp, 25 predicted proteins | sample 7278171 | NCBI WGS metagenome assembly JAAUXT01 (sample SAMN14350112, study PRJNA611818) | marine sediment metagenome | isolation source: surface marine sediment (1.8m) | place: French Polynesia: Moorea | collected 2018-08
AATACAATCAAATATTTAACAAAACCTTCAAGTGTAATGTATAAGAAATAAAGACCTTTCAAGGCAAACCTTCAAGAACATCTGTTGAATATTCTCAAGAAAGAGATTTCGATCATTTTCTGGGTTGCCAAACCAATCCAGGAAAGATGCATAAATATTAGAGTAATCCTTCAAGAGAACATCCTTCAAAAAGGAGCCTTTCACATATAATCTCATAAGTTTTCTGTTTCAACTTAGCAACTGAAGCCTCCAAGGACAAAGTTAACTTTGACAAGATTGTCGTCTCCCTTGTCAGAAAAAAGTGCATACAAAAAAAAAAAAAGATGGAATATCACATTCTTGGTTTGCATCCTCTACATACAGGGTTAACTTGTGACATGTTTCCTGGGCACGGGTGGACCCATGCCCCATTGGCTTGCTGGTTACACCCTGAGGGCTTACCATGCCTCTCGGGCACGGGTGCAGTCAATCGGGCATGGCCCAACACCATGCCCGATTGACACGTGTCATTTGGAGCACAAGTCAATCGGGCACGCTACACCGGGTCGAGCTTGAGGATTAGATTGGCTGAACCTCCCTGACAGTTTTATGTGTGACAGACACGGAAGGCCCGACATGTCAGCTGACTCCCGTAACAAGCTGTAAATTAACAGCCAATCTGTACAGATAATTGGCATGTCCTTCTGCGGAAACAAAGACAGATTCCCTTTGATTGTGTCAGACAGAAGGCCTTTGCGTGGACGCGCCTGTTTGCTACATAGCGTTTTCCTTTCTTCACGGAGATAGGAGCTGTTCGCTTCGAGCACCAGGCCACCAACCGAACCCACCGTGGACTTGCCCCTGTAGCCCTTATAAAACAGAGAAAAATGGTTGTACAGTGACTGAAAGTTCTTTCAGTCTTTTGTAGTGCAGGTCAGGGTCTCCTCATGGATGTACTAAAGCAGGCCCAATGCAAATGCATGTGGCCGAGCGCTCCAATGCGCTTTCTCTCCCCGCCGAATTCCATGTCAGGTAGCGTGGCCGAGCGGTCTAAGGCGCTGGTTTAAGGCACCAGTCTCTTCGGAGGCGTGGGTTCGAATCCCACCGCTGCCACAAATTTTGTTTTTGCTTTCACGTTTTATAAGACCAGTGGACCACCGCCTTGAACTAGCAGACCAATAGACAGGCCAGTGGTCCGTCCAAGACGATCTGCTCGCAGAAGGTCCTTCTGTCGAAATGGTCGTCATGCACAGGTTTTCAGGTCTCTTCAGAGGCGGTTCGAATCCCAATGCCGTCACAGCAATTTTTCTTCTTTTGTGCGTAGAAACGGAATTTTTGCACAAGAGTTTTCATAATTGTGTTGTGTCCACTGTACGTTGATTATTGATGCCAAAGTCCCTCTAAAACGGGGCAGTGTGCAGAAAACTCATTTGATCATTTTGCACCAAACATGCCATGTTTGAGACTGCTGCTGCCACCTACAATGGTATCCGCCAGAGCGGGAGATGAGCGGAGCACAGTTCGTGGTTGTGTACAGTTCCTTTGTGGCATTTTTGCATGCCTGTGAACAGCGCAGTGACTCTGGTCCAGTCAGTTGGGTATGGCAGGTCTGACTCCAGTTGGTTGGTGGATCTGACCCCATCAGTGGGGATCTGGTCTCACCAGTTGGTGTGGTGGATCTGGTCCTACCAGAACTTGGTGACCTTGGGTTCTCACCAATGGAAGACAACACAGGAAAACACGTAACACATTTTTCGTCGGTGTTGAACATTGGAAGCAACTGAGCATCCACATGCATTTGGAGAGGAATTTCATGGGAAAAAGAAAACAGGACAATTTCATCAAACGCGTTCAACAACGGCACAAATGCAAAGAAATGTTGCTATGGTAAACGTGCCTGAGTTAATTTCCCTGTTGACTGAAGCCAAAATGAGACAGCGTTATTCTTCACCATAATCCAGGCATGAAATATATATAGTTCAATTTATATTCTGCCAATTCCCTGTTCAGACATTGGAAGCGTTCCTGCGCCTCCTAATCACGTCCACGATGGCTCCGCTGGGAACTTACCCCTGATTCGCATGCACCAAATTTGATTTCAATTAATAGATTTGTTAGCTGAATGTCAGCTTAAGCATGGGGGTAATTTTTCAATTAGAGCTAATCGTGTTGTATGCATGGGAGGCGGGCGGAGGGTCCGAGGAGCGGCCTCATCCGGGAGTCGGCGCACGGGAGGCGGGCGAGGCGGCGCCGCGGCCCCCGCCGCCCCGGACACCTCCCCTGGGCTCACCCGATCCTCAGCCAAAATGTCCCGGCCTCATCCGAAACCATCATCAGCTCTCTCCATAATTAATTCCAGGCTTTTGTTACGGTCGCTTTTATGTACAAAACACCCTGCGCTTGTCCCCGCACATGTACACGCTGAAAATCTCTCTCCGTGTCTGAGCGTCCAAGAAACGTCGTTGTCGCAGCATCCAGACGATCAAAACAAGAAAAAGGCGTTGCAAGCGACTTTCTTGCCAGTGCGCTTCCGCCGCGCGTTTCCTGGCCAATTGATTCTGGATCCTAAAGACAATTTTGCCACAAGTCGGAACAAGCAGCTTGTTGTTGTATCACTAAACACGACAATCAACCTCAAAGGCGGCGGAGCTCTTAATGTGATTGCCTTCTCCTCGCTTGCTGCTTCAAACCTTGAGCTACCGAAGCTCAACTTCACCAAATTTACGGACAAAATATTTTTTGAGACCTTTGTTATTTTGTCAACCTGTGTTTGTGGATGATAAGAACCGCTGGACGGCAGACATCAGCAATGCGAACTTGAAAGAAGCAGACAGGGGGACAGGCCCGCGTTCCTCGCTTGCATGAGCAGATACAGAATCGAGTAGCAGCAACTCGAGTAGCTTCAGTGTAGTAGATAGTAGTAGCTTCAGTGGTCTGATCTCAGATGACACATGACAGAAGCAAGCACGGGGCGAGAGTCGAGGGAAGCTACGGCGCTGCGTTTTTGTAGTTGGTTAATTACGAGTAGCAATAAAACAAAGCAGAATGTCAGAGTAGCTTCCGTGCAGTCGTGATGCATCACAGCGCTTCCCGAGTCCACTCCAGCAAATTAACTCATATCAGCCGTCCCCTCTCCATCAACTGAGTTAAGGCAGTAATTATCTCCTAATTAGGAATCTAATTGGTGATGTACTCGGCGGCGTGGTCGGCGTGGCCGGGGTTACGTCTCGCGCACGTGTAGACCGGCGCGCGACGCGAGAGTTACATCCGGTCGGGGTGAAACCGGAGACGGTGGCGTCCGTGGTGAGGGAGGGACGGACGGACGGGCGGTGCTCGCGCCGGATTCACACCGGGTGCGTCAGGCGGCTGTGGCTTACACGGACCCATCGCGAGACGCATCCAGCGTGAAACCTCAGCTTCGAGCTGACAGCGATGAGCTGGTCAACAAAGACTGCAATTTGGCAAAGACTGCAGCAAGTGTCACGTTTACGGGTTCGTTCGACTTGCTTGGCAAAGCGAACATTGCGCGGGGGGGGGGGGTACGTGCACACACGCGATTGCATACTTTTTGTGCTGTCAACTTCTTCAATTGTGTGGAGGTGACAGCAAAAGGTGATCATGACGGGAAGCAGTTCACTCGTCTGTACACACGCAACTCACGGGTATGACGTTTTTGAGACTGGACAAAGAACACATTTTAACTCAGTTTTGATCAATACTATTGTCTTTGTTTCAGTCAGTTTTCTGCTTGCAATCAGTGGTGGTGTCTGAAGTGAGAGTCTTGAAGCCAGTTTTGTCTGATCAATGAGGAAACCAGCTTTGTTCACGACACAACAACTTGCAACATGACAAAGCGATGAGATGTCTTTGGGGGGGGGGATGTCACCCCGACCCAGGCGTGATACATGAGATGCCTGTGATGCATGTCCGACGAATCAATTAGCTGTTTGTGAGCCAAACCATAATTGGACATCACTCCTTAATTATCCTGCTTGGCTCTGTTCCTGACCATAATAGGAAATTCCACACCCAAGGTCAACACGCCAGATCCTGGAGGATCGAGCCTCCAACAACCTGCGAAGCTTTTGTTTGTCATTCACTGCTGATTGTTCCTGAGCTGTTGTTCTGTGCAGTGGTTACTTTGTTCTGGCTGAAAGAAGTGTTTTGGTCATCCCCAGTGCACGACTCAAATTCACGTTCGTTGATGAGATTTTTGTTTGTTTTGGCAATTCAAAACCGTCGGACAAGGCTGGATCTTGGGTTTGCATTGAAGCTTTCGATAAACGCCAGTGAAATTGGCAGCAGAACATCCTCCACGACAAACGACAAGTTTCCGTGCCGCCCATGAACATGAAGAAATCCTGCAGTGTCATCCAGGATGTCTTTCAAGCGACAAATTGGCTGCCAATTTGAATTGCCTATTTCAAGGAGATATTTCCTTGCTTCAGACTGTGCTCAATTCAGGAATTCCTGTTTCCCATTCAGACTGGAGCCCAATTAGCTGCAGCCAGTGAGCGCGCACAATATCCCAGCAATATATCCAACCACAGAAGGCTAATCTATCATGATGAATATTTTAAAGCTGATGTTGTGCTGCTTTGAAGCAGGCCCAGCTAATGAGACAGTTGGATGGAGAGAAGGGACACAGATTCTCAGGCACACGAGGCAGGGTTTTTCTTTTGCTGCTGAATCGCTTCATATTTTCAGCAAAGTGAACCACGAATGAAGCATCTCAAAACATACGTTTTGATCCGTGAGGAAGCATCTGACTTCAAATATCTTTTCAAGTTCGAGCAAAGAACCTGACAATGCGAAATCAACACTTGAGTATGAAATCACCCAGAGTCGTGTCCACCGTTGGTCTGCAGTCCCCACTTGTTGCGGCCGCCCCTCCCCCTCCGGCGGCGCGCCTCGCCCGGCCCCGCGCGGCGACTCCTCCGTCCGACGCGGCAGCGGCTACTTATTATGCGCCTCGTCCCCCCGGCTCTGACAGGGTTAATATCAAACTGCTGCAGCACTAATTAGGAGGCAATATCTCCACATCAAAACGGCTCCTCTGTGAATATCTCTTGTGCTCGTGTTTTTAATGCCTGGGCAGGGCAGCGCCGTCTGGGAGGGAGACGTCTCACAGATGCGCGGGAGGAGGAGCTCGACTCTTAAAGGATCCTGCCGAGGAAAGAAAGCTGCTTCCCAAGCATCATATCTTTTCTGCAAAAAAAGTGTTGCTGGCTTTCTCCTTTTGTTGCACCTTGTTGCACCCTCCATTCCACACCAAGATGTTCAAAGCAACACGCATATTTTCTGGACGACATGTGCCAGATGCACATCGAAGAGGCAAGAAGCTCCTTTTGGGGGCTCCTGAAATGGACGCGTGTGAGAACGTACGTTTGTGCGAAAACGTATCCTTTCTCCACTGTTTCCATGAACTCACCTCTTGTGTTCAAAAATTCGAATCGGTTGGTGATTCCGACAAATTTGTTGGAAAACCTGTCGCACCAAGGGGCTGAAAATAGTTTGAGCCTGACCAGAATGTGTCCAAAATTTTCAGAAAAACACACCGACACAACACAATGCGATGAGCATCACCCGAGATTTCACCTTGGTCTGTACAGTGGGTGGGGCAGACACAACAGACTCCACAAAAAAGAATTCACACACGAACTGAGCACTGGCTCGAAAAATATGGTTTCGCAAGCACTGCCTTTTTGCAATTGCAAGCTGGCAACAACTCTATCGAAACTTTCACTCAGCAACGAAAACAGCACTTCTGACACAAATTCAGTAGATATGGAAAGCAGGTTTGGGGTTTTGTTCTTTTGAGATTTGAGATTTTGTCCGTTTTGCACTACGTTTGCACAAAAACTGAGGTCATAATTGCACTGCAAAAAGTTTCTACAGTAATTGGCAGAAAAGTTTTCTTGTTTCGGACACACTGCACGCAGCTTCGGTTGCCTCTGTATTACTCACGTTCCCTCACAAATTCCGAGCTCGACTGTTCCGCTTCCATTTAAATTTCTTAATCGGGAATTTACTTTGAGAAGAAAACTACCTAATTCAATTGGCTCGGATTGGCAATTTGTTGCTTATTACCCGTCACCATTCATTTGTCTGGTTAATTATATCAGAGCCTTTATTCGCCTCTTATTATTGTATTAGGAAGCTGGGGAAGGGCCTATTGAGATGCAAGTGCTCCCTTTGTAATGCACTGCCTGTAGGGAGAGAAAGCGCAGTGAGATCTGTCAGGACAAGGATTGCAATCCGGGGGCCTCTGACCCGGCCCCGCGCCGCTGCCTCCTCGCGCCGCCGTCGTCCTCCGCTCCTCGCTGTGTCTTGAAAACAAATTAGCAGCGCCGCCCCGGGGTGCGGCGTGTGAAGAACCGGAAACGGAACACAGATCTATGCGGACCGCAGTGTCTTCGAGGGGGAAGCGAAGATGTTAAAATCCACTGTGACTGCAGGCGAGAATATTGAAGAAAAGAAAGGAGCCTTTGTTTCTGCAGGGCCGAGGCAACAACAATTCAGAGCTAAAAAACACAAGCCGCACCATTTCTATTTCCACTGAAAAAGCTCAAATTGCTTTGCTGACTGCTGATCGTGTGGTGTTCATTTTTAAAAAGCTGATCTGATGATGTTGAAATTGCGCCTGAATACAAATTCAGTGTGAAACACGATCACGAAGCGCGGTGGTGGAGCAGCAGCTTGGGGGAGCGCGCTGCACGAGGAGCGAGCGCTGCCCGCACGTGCCTCACGGAAGCGAAGCACAGCCGAACAGAACCAAACGAGTAGAGACAGTTAAAGGTTTGTCACATCTCATCACATATTACATGTCCAATTACGGCCCGGCCTGCAGGCCGACTTCGATCAGCGAATCGCTGTTAAGTGTTATTAGCCGCAACATGATACAAATGGCCCGGGCACCAGGCTCGGAGCGGCCCTCTCGAGCACGCTGCTTCCTGCATCGAGGCCCAACCGGTCTGTGCTCAAGACATGCATGCACTGAGCTTTCAGTGCAAATGCGGGAGGGATAGGACGAGACGGGCTTTCCAATGAAGAGTCGTAGTGCTCGTGCAAGACTTCAGTGTGCGTGTGTGTGCGTGTGTGTGCGTGTGTATGTGTGTGAGAGAGAGAGAGAGGGAGAGAGAGAGAGAGAGAGAGAGAGAGAGAGAGAGAGAGAGAGAGAGAGTGAGAGAGAAGTGCGTGGGTGTGTACGGGTGATGCGCGTGTGTTTGAGTCAAGCTGAGCAAATTGTGGCTTCCACATCGACGCAAAAATTGCGGCGCCATTCCGTCGATCTTGGACATAAGAACAACATCAAGTCACCAATATTTCTCCAAGGCTCGTTCAGATCTCGATCGTTTTCTCACAGTACGGCTGGAACCGAACTTGTGTTGCAGCTGTGTTGATCACAGTTGGTCACAGAAGCTGCAAACATATTATATTCCATGACAACCACTCGCACGTTTCCCACGCTTGATGCAAACTGAACCGCGCGTGGTTCTTATCCGCGTCTGACAAACGCGTCTCATCACTGAGACAAAAGGCGGAAGAAAGGCTTCGAGTGCGAGGCGTCGAGAGCGGATCATAACTCACGGCGAGTGGCGGGTAATTGACGGCTAATGAAGCAGAGCCGTCAGCGCGGACGTGCGAGTCTTCCGGCAGCTTTCTGTCCTCGCGCGCGGGGCGAGGCGAGTGACGGCCTGGCTTCTGTCATCAGCTGCCTGCGCTCTGCTCCACACCAGATGCGTCACGCGTTGCGGCCATGGGTGCTGCAAGCGACGACGCAACACCCACTGATTCGCTCGAAGAAGGAACACGTACACAAGGCTTCAACTCCGAAAACGTTTGGTGAAGCCCCGGGTTTGTGACTGGTTGGACGGTGTGACACCAGCTGCACGGATTTCACTCTTGTGATGAAGCAGTGAGTGTCCCTCCCGATTGCAGTGACGACTCTGAGCCAGAGGAACCAGAGGCGTTGCAGGCGCTTTGTCAGGCTGTCCTCAGAAAAAAACTTCAAATTGAGTCCGCAAATTGACTGCTGCACAAAAGAACCTTCAGGACACGGCTGCTCAAAATCCACTATGAGTACAAAGGCCCAGGGAACAATAGAGCCACACACGCAGCGCCAGGACGGTGACACATAACTAGTTGCTAGTTGGAGAACCTCTGGGCTCAGACGAGCTCATCAAAGTCGCCCAGTCATCTGGCGGACCCGTCCAGGGAGCATCTGGATTAGTCCTGGGTCCTGGACGGGAGGTGAGCGGGGTCGCCACCGAGGGGGCGCCCCGTAAGAAGAGAAGGCAATCATTGGATGATTTATGAGCAATCAAGACAGGAAGTGGATGAGGTTGGTGTCAGAAAGTTCCGACAGAGGGTCACGTCCGCAGGAAATCATACAGGAAATGCAGACTTCTTCTTCAGGAGTTGCCTCGGATCTCTTGACAGTCAACTCTCTGTAATTAAACCCTTAAACACGCTGTCAAGAATTCAGCTCCTCCAGAACACATTTTGGAGGTTTCTTCAAGTTGCCCTGACAGAAAAAGTCGCGCATGCAACGAGCAGTGTCGCTGGGAACGTTGACGCTGCAGGCAGGAAATGATACTGTTGCTTCGCGGGAGTGAAACTCAGAGGCGCAAGAAATTGTCAGCATTTGACAAAAAACACCCTGTGAAGTCCCCATCTTGATGACAGATTGTTATTAATTAACGCTTTCTGATTAGTTTTTATTTCGGTCTCACAGGAAAAAATATCCCGGAATTAACTACTAATAAAAGTTCTTCGGCATCTTGATATTCCTCGTTCAGAACATCAAACGCTCGCGTTTGGGCGACAACAAAAGACGACGTCTGCCAATCGTGCTCTTTGAAAAGACTCGACATGTCTGAAACAACGAGGGAAAACCCGAGCAGGAATTTGTTCCTTTGCAAAACGTGCGTGAGCATAAATGTCTCGATTCTGCAGAAATTGCATTTGCGGTGGGCGACTTTCAGGGGAAAGGATCCGATTCTGTTGTTGTTGCAGACCGCAAGACCGCACAAACCAAGTGACCTTTTCGATAATTTTAGGGTTTTTTTTCTCATTGAGTGTGACCCACATGATGAGGAGGTGACTGTCGTTGCTCCGCAGGTTTGGTTCCAGAATCGCCGCGCCAAGTGGAGGAAAACGAACAAGCGGTGGGGTCGCAGCTCCATCATGGCTGAGTACGGGCTCTACGGGGCGATGGTGCGCCACTCGCTCCCGCTGCCCGAGTCCATCGTCAAGTCCGCCAAGGACGGAGAAATGTCCTCAGACGCGCCCTGGCTCCTCAGTAAGTAGAGACAACCTGCACTGGTAACGGTGCAACAATTAATCTGAGAGGTCTGTTTTGTTTTGCAGGTTGTTCGGTGCAGTGGAGACGGAAGGTGCAGCTGGATCTCAGTTCACTGCTGCTGTTTCTGCAACAGCTTCGGACAAGGGCGCAATTCTCTGTGTGCCTGTCTGACTCTGGAACCTCTTTTTCTACTCTCCCAGGTTTGGTTCCAGAACCGACGCGCTAAATGGCGCAAAACAGAGAAGACATGGGGCCGCGGGTCCATCATGGCCGAGTACGGTCTGTACGGGGCGATGGTGCGACACTCTCTCCCGCTCCCGGACTCTATTGTAGCTTCTGCAAAGGACGGGGGCATCATGGAGTCCTCCGCACCATGGTTACTCAGTGAGTTGCCCATAGCAACGCATAAGCCAGTACCATGTTTTTACTCTGCTCCCAGACGCAGTTGTTTCATTGACTTTTGTACAACCACCCCGCCCGGTGTGCCCTCACCAGCAATGGATGTTGAATTTGTTTCTCCTCAACCGAAAAAGGGGTTCGAAAGTCAGATTTTACTGTCAGGGAGTTGGTTCTCGACAGAGCCGAGTGGCTCAGCAAAGTTGAGGAGAAACAACGCAAAACCACACTTCTGCTGTTACACACGTGTGAGACGAAACTAATTTGTACCTTTGCATCAATATGCTGTTTTTTGCTAGTTCAACCACAAACAGCTTGGTATTGTTAATGCAGTGCAATGATTTGGGCCTCATTTGTGCATGTGTATGCATAGTCTTGATTTGGTTTCATCCGTTTTGAACCTTGAAATATGAAACGCTTTAGGTATCGTTTCATTCGATGTCTGCATGTGTGTTGATGACAATGCTAACTCACAGCAAAGCAGACTTCAAAATTAGCTGCAAACGTCATGCACATGTCTGTTCACTTGAACAAAAAGGCTTTGTACGCACTGATAACTGGCAAAAGACAGACTATTGATTCATGTCTACTTTAGGAAAGGAACCTGCAGTTTGATCAGGAAGATATTCCCGTTCAATGCAAATAATCTGATTCACCAGTGTTTTCGTGACTCTTTTTGCCGACGAACAAAGTTTCAAACATCGTAGGACAACCAGTGTCCAAAATACATGCCCATAAAAATATAGCAAATGAAACATTTACATTTTAGACATCACTGAAAGAGCTAAACTTCCCTTTCCTGACCTAGATTCAGTGGATGATCCAGGTAGCTATTATTTTTTGCACAAAAATTTGACTGACATCTTGACACTCAATGGGTGGGTGTGTTTCTGGGCACTGGTGTCCTGTGGCAAGATATTTGAGTTTAGTTGCACAGAACAACACCGAAGACTCGACGCGCTTTCCAAGATGGACAAATTCTGCATTTTAGTTGCATTGATGTGCATGCATTCATTGTGACATGGTTTTGCGCATTGTTTTCCAGGTATGCACAAGAAGTCGATCGAGGCTGCGGAGAAGCTGAAGGAGGAGGACGGCGAGACCGACATCGACATCACCAGGGACGGGCCCCTGACGCCGGGTAGCGGCCTCACGTCCCCCGGCGCCGGCTCGGGCTCCGGCGGCGGCACCGGCTCCATCACCGCCGCAGCGCAGGAAGTGAACAAGGAGGAGCTGCGCAGTGAGAGCATCGCGCAGCTGCGCGCCAAGGCGCAGAGCTACCAGGCCAAGATCCGCGAGGCCGTCAGTGGCGGCGCGGGCGGCGGCGGCGTCGGCGTCGGCGCCGAGCACATGAACAGCACGCCCCCGGACATGTTCGGCGCCCAGCGAGGTTCCGGCTTCGAGCCGCCCGCCCGACAAACTGACACGTGTGATAGCGACAGTCTGGACCCGACCAACTAGCGCAGGGTGTGCGTGCGTGCGTGCACCAACCTAGGCATTTGTTTTGCAGTAGGAATCCAAATCACGTGTGAAGAGCAGCAAAGGCTAAGGACACCAGATTCATGAAGCCATAAGAGAATGAATTTTCTTCAGAATCTCATGGGCTTCTGCTTCAGACAATACGGTTGGTGTGAGTCAGGTTTTAACTGTGGCCATGCAGAGTGACTGTGTCCACTTCCGCTGAGAATTCTCTCTCAGTGGTTTTGACCTCACTGAAAGATTCTTGAGAGTCGAGTCCACCTTGACCAGGGGTGAATGAACAGTGACTCCAATGCTTTGTTGGTTTGATGTACAAACGTGAACACTCGAGATTTGTTTGCTGTAACCGAGAAAAAGTATGAAGCCACCGCCCTTCTGAATGTACTTACTCATGTACCATTTCCATGACAACTTGCCACGAATCTTGGACAGTGTGGACGACATTGTTTTTATTTGAATCCCACAAATCAGTCGGTTTTGTTGTGCGTCACAAATATCTCGTTTCAATAAATGTTTTACTCGCTCCACTCGGGGACCCGTCGAGTCTGATGTTCACCTTCCTGAACACGATCAAGATCAAGACCGCGCACCACGCACACAGCAGACCATCTCCACAACGAGTCGCGATCTCCATGCAGACATCACATCTCGAGCACAAATCGCTCCCTTCAACGCAACTGGATTTGGCTCTGCGCGGACGAGACGTTGATTCCTCCCGAGACGGTCACCGCGGGTCACCTTAGGTTACCAGATTTGGGCGAAAAGAACTTCCCTGTAAATAACATTACATTAGAAGGATCAACCCAGCGTCCAGCGGCACTCCACTTTATTGAATTTGTCCGATTTGGCTGCAACCCGATTGAAATGGCGCTAATGTAGTGCAGTTAAATGACCTATTATGCGGAGTGTTGGGTCCGGGGGGAGTCGTGGAGGTGGCTGCTGCCGAGAGGAGCATTCCTCCAGATTGAGATCTGTGTGTGCGGATGGACTACAAATGTGTCTGGATGTCAATGTCCTCCTTCTGGGCACGAGCGTCCATCGCCTGTGCGTTCTAGTGGCAATAGCTTCAAGTGGAGGTGCAAAAACAACAACACTCGTCTCAAAACATTCCACGCTTCGAAAACATACCTGAATTTGAATTCGACGGAAGGAGAAATTTACAACACATGCTTCCAAGATTTGTCAATACACGTAATTTCAAAAAGACTCACAGCAAAAGGTTCTGTCTCAATGGGTGGATCTGAACACATTGAGACAAAAGAAAACCGCTGGCAAAAAGCCAATTGATTCCTGCGCTGCAGTCTCATCTGCACCCAACAGATGAAGAACAAAAGCAAATGCTTTAATTGTAAACGTATCAACTTTTGCGCATAGATTTTTCACTGGAAATTCTACTTTTTTCAGCTCAGCCACAAAAAGATCAATCTCGAGGTTTCTTCGAGAAGCAAAAATTGAGAAACAACCAATTGTCAACTGAGATCTAGAAACTGTATCTTTTTCTGTCTTATTTTTTCCTTGCGCATTTCAAGCATCTGGTGCCAAAGACCACACAACAGAAAAAAAAGATCCAGGTTTCAAAGTGAAGGTATCTGATGCATCACTGCAAGGAGACGCAAAGCTTTGTGGAATGAATGATACACAACAGAGGGAGACTTCTTATAATGAACCAAAGCCAACAGAACACATAAAGCAACCAAGTGCGCATCACCTGCCGTGAAAGGTAACGACACCGGAGCGACCGAAGGCGACGCCGCTGTCCTCTGGTGTGCGAATCGGGAACCACCAAATCTTCAACAGTTTCAGCGGAGTCTGGATTTCCACACAAATTTTCTGATTTGAAACCAATTTTGTTCAGGAAGCACAACTTTTCATCACAACGGCCAAGCTTTCTTCCAAAGTTGCTGTTGATGTGAGCAAAAAACTGTGGCAAAGTTTGTCCATTTTTTTTTTCTGTGCCATTTGGACACCAGCCAGTTGAGATTCAGTTCTGAAGATGGGTTGTCATGAAAGGCAAAGACCCAAGAACCACCAGTGCACGATGGTGTTCTCAACCTGATCAAAAATTTGGCTCGAAAAATACTCTGGGATTTCAATTTCAAGACTGTCCGTATTTTCAAGCAGATCAGGAGGCAGCATTTTTGGTCTGTGATGAAAACCCGCAAAGCGAAGCTGAGCGTGATGCGCTTCACAAGGTCATGTTTTAATTAAACCTCCGGCATTGTGCAGTGTGTCAGAGGTCGGTGCTATTAATGAGACAATTACCTGGCTGTTGGTAGCGACTCCACGCCGCTGCTGCCAATACTCCTAATAATGTGTGATAAACGAGAGAGAGAGAGAGAGAGAGAGAGAGAGAGAGAGAGAGAGAGAGAGAGAGAGAGAGGGTAGGGGCCCAGATCCCGAATCCGTTTTGAACAACAATGCACAAAACAAATTCTCCATATGAAATTCAGCGTCAAGGTCACAAGAGTTCAGAAAACACAATTGAAAGATACACTGTTTATGAAGGCCATCAAACTTTCAGGCTGCCTGCATTTTTTGCTCTTTCAAAAATTTCTTTGGCGGTTAAACGAATTAAGGGACATTATTTTGGCCCAGCAAATGGCTTGACATCTCCATGGATCTGCCAACAGGAGTGAGAAGTGTTCCGAGTCGCGCACAATGTCCGGCGCAGCGGGCGTCCTGCACAACTTGCGTGTCAGCGGCGTTCCCAGCGACGCAATGCCCGAGCGAGATGGAGGCCCACTGTTCACCAGGTTCAAATCTGACATCAATTCACGTTGATTATCGTTAAGTGTTTTTCAATGGGATCGCATTTGCAAATAGGAGTGCCCTGTGCAGCCGTATGTCACAGTTCACATCAAAATTTGATTCAACCAATTGTTGAGCTGCAACCATATGCATTACCAGAATTAATCCTGACCCCGTTCATTATTTTAATTATTTAAGTACATGTAATCGAACAATTGGAAAAAATAGAAATCAATTTGGGAAAAAATATCAACACAAAACACTGACAAATGGCGTCCACAAACAAGGTTCCAGAACACATGTGGATCTATCACTGTCAAAACTGCTCTGTTCAGTGAAGTTGTGGAATTTTGACAGATTTTGGGGAGCGCCCTGTATGTTCTTTGTCCCGCAGCAGCGTCGGTTCAAACAAACGCAGTTCGCATGCGGTCCGGTCCGGCCGCGAGGACTGGGGGCGAATCTTAATTGAGACGCGGCTGGAAGTCACGACTCCGCTTTTGCTATTGTGTCACAAAGGCAAAAACTCTTAGGCAATCGAGATGTGGAGATAACAAAACGAACTCTGATAAGACAAATTATCACGGAACTAAACTGTGAAGAAGTCAATGCTGGTGCCAATTGAGAGCGAGATTCAAACGTCGACATGAACAAGAAGGCTCAGCAGCCATCACCGGTTCGAATTTAAACTGAAATTCAACACACAGCAGACACGTAAAAAACCTCACAGCAGATCTCAAACTTTCTCTCTCATACACAAACAACTCGCTCACAGAGTGTGTCTTCCACAAAACTCGCGAGAACTTCTCTTTCCCCCCGAGAGCAAAGAGCTTGTCCTGGTGAAACCGAAGGCGCTCGGCTCTGCGGCTGTGCGGCGAGCAGAAGTGATAATGAAGCCAGTTAGGGAGGGCGCGGGGGGCGGAGGAGGCCACTCGGAGCCGCGCCGCGCCGCAGCGAGGCCCCCGCCGCCCGGGGGCGCCCCACTCCCCCCCGCCCCCCGAGGACGCCCGACCCACAAACATCCGACGCGCTGGAAATATCACTCTCTGTCCGCGTGCAGGAAAACAAAGTTTGGTCCTTCCCTCAAAGGGAGAGATGTGTCGGTAGAACTGGTCCAGGTGAATCTCCTTGTGTCCCCATTTCCGTTCACAGCTGTGGTGCTGTTTGGATTGATCTTGTGGAGACGTCAGGGTGGGAAGTCTTCTGAAGTTCCCTCACCTTAGAACTCAGTTCCACCAAAATGGTGCGCTGTCAAATGACTTTCAGTTTTCGTACTCAAAAACATTTTCCTTTTCTGATGCTTGTGGTGAAACAAAATGCGTTGCACTGTCGTTTGGAGTTTCCCTGCAGAATCTGTAGTTTCCCCAGGTGAAGTCCTATTCCTCTCCCCTCCCCGAGTCGAGGCTGTGATAACCTACAGCTCCCGCTAATGGCAGGTCAGCAGCAAACCTAACAATCCTCACGCCTGCCTGCCTCCACGAGGTCACTAATGGCAAATTTGGGACAGGTTTGCAGAGTCTTCAACTCAAACTGTCTTTACAGTTCTTCAGATGACAAGGAGTCAGCAAAATTTGTTCACCAAGGCAGCTGGAATGGCAAATTCTGCCGATTTCCCCCTTCCACTGTCACATCTCTTCGTTGGTGTGCGTCGATGTCAAGTTGGACACACACACACCACACACGCATACCACAGACAAACTCACAGACACACGGACACACAAACGGGAAACACACACACACGCACACTACAGACAGACTCACAGACACACAGACACACACACGCACACTACAGACAGACTCACAGATACACACACACACACACAAACGGGAAACACACACACACACGCACACTACAGACAGACTCACAGACACACAGACACAGACACACACACACACACACACACACACACAAACGGGAAACACACACACACACACACTACAGACAGACTCATAGACACAGACACAGACACACACACACACACACACACACACACACACAGACGAGCACACCGACAACAGTCAAGTTGGCCAAGAAGACACAGCCTGCATGCAGTCGCTCAGAATCTTCAGTGACCAAACAAAGCCGCTTCCTCCACCCAAGCTGCCGAGTCTATTCCTTCCGAGTGCCAAGCAGCGTCACCTCGCCTGTGTTCGGCGTGCATTAGCGACTGCCTCTATTATCACTCTACCCCATTAACCAGTGCTCCTATTAACGCTAACTGGCCTCTCCTTCCCTGCATTAATTGCCATTCGGATTGGCCCGAGATCCAACCGACCGGGGCCTTCCTTAATTCGCTGAGTTTTACATCTCGTTTGTTTAATTGGAAAAGGGTGCATTTGGCCCGGTTTGTGGTTCCTCCTAATTAAGACGTCTGATCGGAGGGCGCAGGAGGGAGACACGTCTGATCGGAAGGTGCAGGAGCGAAGCGAGGTCCTCGGTGTTGGTGTCACAACCTGCAGTTTCGCCCGGTCCGGATCAGAGTGAGTGATGTGCTGCAAACAGACATCCAGATCTGAGGTAGAGTCTCCGTTCCTTTGCAACTGATGACCTCATGATTTTTCGGGGGGGGGGGAGAGGCAGGTTCAGGGCGTCAGTTCGCCCAGGTCCGAATCAGATTCCCCGCTCGTGGTAAAGTTCTCCTGCGATTGGATTGATGACCTTCACACACACACACACACACACACACACACACACACACACACTTGGATTCTGATGATAATTTCAAGCAAAGAAACTGACTTCAGTTCGAGTAGACTCCTCAACACCACAACTCTGGACGTCCCATGCCATCCATCCTGTTGAGTTTCGGAAGCCGGTGACAGCTCTATTGGCTCTCTTGTGTGCAAATTCAAACTTGGGCTCTGCTCCTCACCCGACAATCTTTTCAGCGCGGCATCTCTCATTGAGAAGCAGAACAAATCCGTCGCTAATCACCCCGCGAGAAAATTGCCGACGTCACACAAGTATTCAAATTGGGATGACAAATCCAAGACAAACAGAAACAATGGGCTGACGGCAGGAGTTCCGCAAATTAACCAAGAAAGTTTGATTTCTCACACTTGTGCGTGTTTGTTTCTCAACGGACTGACGGTGAGTGCAATGGAGGGGGGGAGAGGGGTGGGACACGCGGATTAATCCTTTCATTATGAAGCTGCTTCACAGTTTGAACAACGCAAACCCAACACAGTAAACTTGTTGCACTGAGGCCAGTTTGTCGTGGACCTTCCATTCCCATCGCCAAGGTTGCGTCCGTCCAGCCTCAGAAATCCAGGACGCAGAGTCTCGGCCCATAATTGTGTATCTCATTAGGTCCCAATCAACAGGGTAGTGTATGGCCCTCCCGGGGTCCTGAATGCCTTCATTATTGGCCGCCCCACACAGGCAGTACACACGCATTAACTGCGGCGTGTGGGACATTGGATAGTCCCTGGGTTAAGTGGGTCTGGTGGATCTTTTCAGAATCACCTTTCCCTTTGGAGACTTCTTGCCTTGTCCTCTGTGCAGATCCCTGCATAACCCAGCTGCATTCAGAAAGTGCCAATTAACCATTTCCTCTCGCTTAGTCAGCCAGTAATTACTAATTACTGAGTTTTCCCATAGAACTGGGAATGAAGAAAAAATTCCCAATGTCAAACTCAATGCAGTCAACGATGGAATAATTTTGTCATGGAGGGGACGGGGCTCGCGAGGTCTTTTCACGGAGGAAATTGGCGTTTGAATCAGGTTTGCGTGACTCCGGAGTGAGGTCTGCGAGCATTACCTGTCCGCTGCTGAGGTGGGTCTATTGTCGGGGGCAGCGGGGGAGGCTTTGTGGCGTCTCAGCGGGAGGGAGGAGGAGGAGGCCGGGGCGACGCGGGCCCCGCCGCCGCCGCCGCCGCCGCCGCTCCGCCGGGCTGCTGCCGCGAGTCGACTCTGATTTGCCTGCACTCACTCCCAGCCGTCACTCACTCACTCTCACCCTGCATAAGCAAACATTAGCGCGTTGCTGGCTCGGTGAGGGAAGAAACCATGCCGGGGCAGGGTGTGGGATCCACTGGGAACATTCGTGTGGCCTCTGCAGACTGGTCTCAATTTCTCCCTGCCACTGAGAATCTGAACCACAAAAGAAAACGACAGAAGTTGCAGGTGATTGGGCGCACATAACTTTGGAGAACTCTCCTTTGGCGACAGTGCCATTTGCAGCTGTTTCGTCAGGACGTGACAAAAGGACATGAAGGCATTTGGCCCCAGAGTCCACGCAGCCGTCACCTGAGTCTGACGGGTCGTCGCTTCGTGCGGAGGCCCCTCCTTCTCGCGTGGGAGATCCAGCAGCCTGCCTCGCAACCACAACCACCTTCCACCTCCTACCTATCAGCAGAACCTATCTGAGATGTCATTTGCCTGCTTGTGATTGACACTTGGCCGGCCTGACGTGGCCTAAGTGGGCGGTAATGAGACAAGAGACAATAGCTAATTATTGCTCTCCCTGTCGACACGACTGTCATGTTTACTACATAGCTCTCATCTCAAATCTCAGTTCCCAGCACTTTTTCCTCTCTCGTTCTGTTTCGCCACGCACGGCGGAGGGGAAAAAAGCTTCAACTTTTACCTGGAGATGCACTTTGCTTCTAAAAGGTGCATTGACACTGGGTTCGAGAACGCATGAAAGTTTTTTTGTTGGTGGAGAAAAGCAAGTTGGAGAGAAAGCGCGCGTCGCAACGCGAAGAAACGTGCTCTTGACGGGAAGGCGCTCGCTCGCTCGCTCGCTCGCAGACACTGCCCGGCCGGCGCAGAAGGTTCCGCATGTGAAGATTAGCCAAACGGAGACCTGTGTGTGCAAGGAACCCAGCTTACAGAGTGAGTGCTCATATCCTTAAGAAGTTCGCCATACATAAGCCAAGACACACGCAACCTCCCCAAACCGACGGAGAGAGGGAGGGAAAAGGCCTCTGCATTGTGAGTGTAATGCAGGAGACGGGACTCTGCGGCTAATCTGCGCAGCGCTCTTCCCACATTGTATGCGATCGGATTAGCACCGCAAAACGACTGGCACCTGTCAACCCGTGCATTAACTACATACGACTTTACAGTTTGAAACAATTTGCTGCTGAAAGTCTGCAGAGATACTCAAATTTTTTTAGTCTTTCGTAATTCAGCAACTTTGGCATTTTGCACTCGGGACTTCAGAGGTGAGATCATCACAGAAGAGAAGAGAAGGAAGAAAGTGATTTGTGAGTGAAATCTTCAAAAAAAAACTGCACTTGAGGTGAAGACGTTTGAAACTTTTCTTCAAGGATTTAATCTGGAAGATTTAAGCGGATTGAGCGGAGTTGCGGCGGGCAGAATGAACTCGGTGATGAATCCGGTGACGACGTACCCGGGGCTCAGCCCGGCGCAGGCCTCCCTCGGGACCAGCTTCCCGATCGGGGGCGGGTCGCTCGGCGCCATGAGCCGCGGCTACGGCGCCAGCCACGCCGCCAACATGGCCGCCGCCGCCGCGGCGCAGAGCCGACCGTCCTTCGCCATCCAGGAGCTGCTGGGGCTGAGCTCGTCGAGCGGAGGGTTCCCGGGCATGACGCCGCCCCAGCACCCGCACCACCAGGCCTACAACCCGCTGTTCGCGCAGGACCACCACCACCACGCCTCGCCCGTGGGCGCCGGCGGCGCCGTGCCCCACAACACGCACGCCGCCACCACCAACCCGCACTACGGCTACCAGAACGCCTTCACGACGCCGACCGGAGCCGTGCACTCGCACAGCCACCACCACCACCCGCACGCGGCACACCCGCACTCCGGCCAGGTGGGCATGCAGGGCGGCGGGATGGGGCCCCAGGCGGCGGAGTGCCCAGACTTCAGCGGGTACGGCGGCGCGGGGTCGTGGCGCAGCGGGCTCATCTCGGGGCTTGGCGGCGGACGCGACGACCACCTCACGGCGGCAGGGCTCGGAGCCAGGTCCCTCACCATCGACACCAGCCCCTCTCCGGAGAAAGCCACCCTGCCCTATCATCACGCAGGTAAAGCTTTGCGATTTTGTTGCGTTCAATCAATTTTCTCGTGCATTGCAACTGCAGTGTTGGGTTCCCGTTGTGGAACTGCGACAGTCGTGGGTCTGTGTAGAAAACTAGGTTCTTGGTGAACAATTTGAATCAACGTGTTTAAACTTCATGCAGTTTTGAAGTGCGACTCTGACCGGTGATTAAGCCGTGAAGGTCGCGCTTCTCAACCCTCAAAAGCGACTGAAACACCCGAAAAACTGAAACAAGAGATCTCCGATGTTTGGGGAATTTAGAAGAGATCATCGTTTGCTTTCACCAACAAGAAGTTGATGTAAGAGTTCACACACACCACAAAAATGATGAAAAAGCGTTGTATGATTTCACAGGAACCTTTTTTGCAGTGTGTGAACTCACTTCTACCACAATGAGATCATGTACGAGAGGCCTCATGATCGCAGCGTGGTAGAAACCCGTTTCTGTCCCGCAATGGGAGAAACGCGTTGGGATGTCGAGGACTCACCTCAGCGCGTGAAACCGTGGACTCAGATACAGATAAATCACACCCATTTTCTGGCAGATTAAGCATTGTAAACTCGTTTGACACTCAGGTGATAATTAATGCTGAATTGAACGGCACTGATCACGAGCGCTTATCATGTCTGACATCCGGACAGATAACAGAGCGGAACATCAGCGCTGGTTTCACACTGAGCTGCGAACTTCTTGATAGACTCTGCGAAAACTCGTCCGGGAAAATCCTGCAAGTTTGACAATCTGGCTTTGAGTCATCCGCGATGCAGAGGTTTGTTGCCACACGGGATTAGGGAACGTTTTCTGAGGTTTTCTCAACCTGTGTCGACAAAGTTCACTCTACAACGAAAACAAACTGATTCACACGGACTGCTTTCCGTGGGCAAATGGCACACAAACCCACAGACAGAAGTAGATATCTAGTGGACTTGTACCCAGCTCAGGAGAAACTTTTGTTTTTGCTTTACAGCGTCCGTTTGACGAAAACTCTCACGTCTGCGGAGGCGGGTACTTTCTCAATTCACGACTCTATGATCACGCAACAGAGAGACTCGGTGTTGTTTTATTTGACAATTCCAGCTCAATAATCACTTTCATTAAACTCTTAAATGAAAAATCAAAAACTAAGAGCTGGAATTAGCAGACAAACAAGCAGTGCCGAAGCCCGATACTTCTCGTCATGAGCAGAACCTGGTAAAATTGCCTCTATTGGTGGAGGCAAAACTTGTGTGCATCACGACCTAAGTGATTGTCTGGGTGTAATGTTCAAATTAATTGGGATCGTTCAGCCAATCTAAATCTCGAATATGATTTTCAGCGAGGCTGCACAAAAATATCAAATTTAATGGCCCAAACTGGACCCCACGAATTCATCAAACGAGATTCTAACAACACGACTTGAACCCACAACATCTTCTGCAGCGTGCAATGGGCAGAAAATTTCGGATGTCGCGAGTCAGGGCCATCAGCATCGTGTCTCCAAAGCTGTCGGGTCCAAAACCTTCCCAGCATTGCAGTCCAGTGTCCACCAATCTTCCTGATTTCCATTTGCCAAGAGTGAACCGAATTGGCTTTGGGGCGTTGATCGGGTGGATCTAAAAACACCGCGTGTCAGCACAGTTCCCAAACTTCCCAATGTTCTCCTTCCTCGAGTTTGCCTCTAGTTCGTCTCCTGGACCCGATCGGATGAGAAAACCCCTCGCCTGGCATGAATCCGTGTGCAACATGTTAAAATTGATAAAGAACCTTCCTTTCCTGTGTGCGAAGGGTAAACGAGTCAACATGCAGGGACAACTCACAGCAGTTCTGAATCCGAGAACCAGTCGTACTGGGTCCCAAACTGCAGGCAGGTTTGGACAAGAGTGTCCGCGTTTTGAAGGTCGTCGAGACAACGCAGCTGTAGTTGTCACGTTTGTGGATACTGGTGACCAGAACTGCTGTTAGGAGTGAACTTTCGACTGTTCGGTTGTTAGAGCACAGGCTTCCAGCAACAGCGTGCAAGAAGCAACAAGTGTGCTGGAGACTTTGATGAGATCGAGCAGGTTCGTCTTGGAGATTTGCTGAGCAACAGATTTGTGGCGTTGATCCAAAGAAAACCCAGGGAAAAGGCGACAGATGCTGGACTTGTTTGGGGTGTGGCTGTCCTGTGAAACTGACCGATTCTCCACTGAGTGACCCGGGAGCAACAAGTGCGCGATTATCTTGGACAGGTTCTTGAGGCGACTCGATAACACTGTACAAACGAACAATATCATAACTTTAGTTATCAATTACAACTATTCAATCGCTTGTCAAGAACGGTTCTCAAGAGTTTGGCAGAGACAGTCGAAGGTGTCACCGACGCGCGGGGTCGGGTCAGACGAGTGCGGGCGTGGGAGACGTGAGGACGGGACGTGGGCAGCGAGCGAGAAATCCCGGAGTTTCTCTTCCTGCGGAGACAGTCCCACCCAGTGCAAACACTAATCAATTCAATGAAGAGTCAAATCCTTCAGAACTGACGCGGTCAATCTGATGCCAACCCGCCTGGGAGTCGGACAGTCGCGTTAAACGGCCGACCAGCGCATTCATGAGTCAAGAAAAATTCTCATGGGTGACGTGAGGGAGGAATTCGCATGCGCCCAATTTGCTGACCTGCACCGCCTGGTGCTCCCCTCCGTAATCACACCAATTTCGAGGGGTTGGGGCGCTCCGTCACGATTCCGTGCAGCTTTCAAACACAACAACACACAACAATGTCGTTTTATATTTGCAAATATTTTGGTTTCATTTGAGTGTTTCATTGTGCTCCTGATTTTTGATGGGAGCAACTAATGAGTGGTGGTTCTCCGACCTCTGAAACAGACTCTCCTTTGTGATTTTTGCCCAAGCAAACCAAAAATCAAAGGCTTCAGCATTTGTTTCATCGCAGCGCAGCGCAGCGCAGCGCACGGCACGCACGTCAAGCGACGTAATGCACGGAGGGAGGCTTTTGAATCTTCTCTCTGTGGTGAAAAAAGCAAATTTTGCACCTGCAGCTTGCCACCCTGATCCTGGTTTGGCCTAAAAATGTTCGGCTTCACGTTGGTGGCGAACGAACCCACCTGAGCGAATTTCGAACCTTGGCTCCTGCTGCAGTCAGAAACGCTATTTTTGTGCGACAGACAGCAACAACATTTCCACTTCTGTGGGAATTGGCAGAGATTGAGGTCGATTTCGGAGCAAAGTCCGTGCAGAGTCTCATCCCGGGGGACGGTCCACACAATGGCGGCTGACCCAGCGCCTAATGCAGCCCCGCCATTAAACAGTGTCTGCACGAGAATTGCCCAAATGCCACTTTTGTGTTTGTGATTTAATATCATTACTCGAGAAATTGACCGACTCATGTCAGGTTCCGCAGGATCAAAGATTGCTTTTTAGCCGCGGAGATAAGCTGGGATTGGCAGTGGGGATTTGCTGCTTCGCTTGGGGAAGTGGCTGTGAATAGGGCAGGCTTCGAGCTGAAGGCCGTCCTCTCGTGCCGGGGTGCACGGCTCGGCATCACTGCGCAGCCTTTCAATCGGGGTCCCTGTGCCGAACATGAGTCTTGATCTGAGGGGACTAAAAAATTTTGTCCTGGAAGCCAGATGATAACCTGTGCCAAATCGTTTTCAGTTTCCGGGGCCCGAGTCAAGAACTGATGCTCGCAGAGCTCTCAGTCTCCTGCGCTGTAAAGTTTCTCACGCGTGTTATCAAAACCTCATCGATCTCGTATCAAGTGGAAGAGCTCGAAAACAACAGCTCAACGAGCCTCAAATGTCGTGTTCCTCCTCACAGACTCAGGTAAAAATCACTGTCGCTCACAACTTGTGTAATTAGAGTCAAGTACTAATTGACTTAGCGAAATCATCAAAGACAAACGGCTTTTCATGTCGCAAGGCACATTACAACACCCAGTGCAGGAAGTGCACTTTTTACGCCGAGAAATTTTTTCTTCGTTTCAAAGCACTGTCTTCAAAGACAAAAAGCTTGATCCCTGATCTTTTGACGTTTACATTCCCTCGCTGAGAGTCAGCAAAGAAACAGACACTTCGCCTCGTTCTAAAGTCTGTCTGAACTCTTAGACATAAAAACCTACTTTTCCAATTCGCAACTTTTTTATTTAGCTTATTAGAATCCGACGCAGATTCTCGAATGGGAGTAATAAGTTGAAACTACCAATTAAATGGCGTTTGAAATCCAATTAAAACTTTTTGCCCTTTCCTCAAAGTGACATTTTGAGATAAAATTGCTTAATTGGGAACTTTTTGTGTCTTTTCTCGAATCGCCAGTGTCTTTCTTGATGAAAACGCTCGACTCGTTCGTCTGTTCGACTTCTCGAGGCAGCTGCGGTGGCTGCGGCTGCGACGCGACTGTCGCCCTGCAGACAGGAAGTCAGCTTTCTGCAAATTTCAGTCCAAACCACTGCCTCAGTCGGGTGCACAATCCCATTCTGAATCTGATTTTAAAAACAGCGGGTGTTTGCGGCCAGCCTTGAGACCAAAGTCTCCAAAGCCCCTGCCCTCGGCCTGCATCACAATGCACCAAAAATTAGTTGTGGGGAGATTTAAATAATTTCGAATCAGATAAGATCGGCAGCCCGGTCTTGACATTGGGCATTCAGATCAAACGTCGGGTGGAGGCGGCCACGGTTCGGGACTCGTACTGATGTTTTCACAGTTTTGACGTCCTATCAAAGGTAATGGCATCGTAATTAAGGGTCCTAATCGCAGTGAGGACCATTTCTCTTGCACTTCGTCTGGTGGAAATGGAGCACATGTTCTGCAGTGAAATGGATTTGTGGGTCTGCATTCGTCCATGAGGTCAGCGAATCTTCGATCAACCTAAAGAATGGAGACACAAAAGGTTCCCCCAGTTTTTTTCTGCAATGAAAAGGGCACCTTAACATTCAGCAGAAAAAGTTACATCCTGCAAGAGCCCGGTCACAGATAGAGTTCCATTCACACACACATTCAATTCACATAACATTCTTTCACATTTGCTGATATTATCATTAAGTGATTAAGTCCTGGTGCGGTTTGTACAAGGACAGGTTGATTTGCTGCTGATTTGACCAAAAAGAGAATTGTGAGAACAGTGGTCCGGGTGACCACATCGGGGTTGAGACAGCGCCATGACGGGTCGCCCCGAAGCCACGAAAACCCGTCTTTCTGGAGAAAGGCCCCCGAACATGCACCTTCTCCGTCGGAAAATCATACACTATTTGGTTCAATTTGGCCGCAAAATCAGCTGTCAAACAGCAGAAAATGAGGTGTTAATTTTAGAGTTGTCACTCTCCGTTGGTATGGAAATTCGACTCGACTCCTCTGGTCGAGCCTCGCCACTCACCGCAAGAATGCTGCGTTTCTTCAATCTGCATCACAATTTGTTCCTGTCGTTTTCAATGAGAGACGTTTGTGCATGTCAAAATATGAAAGAAGCCTCAATTTCTGTTCACCTTTTTTTGGGACTCAATCTTTTTCATTTTGACACAATTGGACAAAGTACTTTCAACAAAAAAAGCCGTTTGCACCGAATTTAGTGTGAAATGCTGTCACAGTGCCCAGGACACAGACTCTTTCACATGCATGTATTTGGAGTGTCTGCACGGCAAAACATCGTGCCGATCCCCTGTCCAACACATCCCTTAGCTTGTGATCCAACATGATGAAACTCCAACCCTGGAAAACTTCTCCCAAAGTCAAGCTTCAGACGGACAACTAATTCACCAACAGGTGCAGGTGCTGACTTGTCCAACATGCAATAATCTACAAAACTGAGCGCGTGCGAGGAACGGTTATCGACGCTGAGCCTTGTTGAGCGTGGCAGGTCAATCTGTCCAGCAGGGCATCACGCGCCCCAAACCCTGTCTAACAACCTTCCATTTTCAGGCCGATTAGGGTTTAAGCCGAAAATTGAGGATCTCCGAATTCGGAGGCAATTTCTAAAGATTGCGGGGCTTCCGTGTCGCGCTACACGCCCTTCACTTCACTTTCAGCCATTTGACACACGAACTACTCACCCCAGAAACGCAAGAAGGAAATTTGCCATCGTTACCTTGAGTACCGCACATCAGCGCGGTTCAAGCTGCAGAAAAAGGCCTGGCCTGAAATTGCAACAATGTCCTCCTTGTCACAACAAGTCATCAAACAGGGATCTTAGTGGTATCGTCAGGGACTTACAGGGAGTAATGCAGGAATTGAAGGTCCATTTCTAATAAAAAGTGAATTTGCTATCTGAAAAATGCTCAATTACCGGAGAGGTTTTACGCTGATATGAAAATTAGGCTGATGATGAAATGTTACTTTTCTGATAGCGCGAGCACGGCCACAATGACACACGTTATTGTTGTAATGCCAATCACACTACATTTAGAGAGAAATCCGAGAGGATTTAGTTTTCTTCAAAGCAGCAGGGCATCTTCCCTTGATTGTGGGATCAATCCAAGAGAGGAAACTCAATATGTGAGACAAGGAAACATTTCACCCAAGCTGAAACTTTAGTCTCGCAGCAGAACGGAAAACCAAATTCCGGAAGTTTCTGCCAACTTTTTGTACTGACATAAAAATTCGCTTTCATTCTGAGCTCTCCAGGTCAGTGAGAGAGAGAGAGAGAGAGAGAGAGAGAGAGTTAGTGTGTAGGTGAGTGATAAAGTGAATGAGTGAGTGAGTGAGTGAGTGAGTGAGTGACTGACTGACTGACTGACTGACTGACTGACTGATTGACTGATTGACTAACTGACTGACTGACTGACTGACTGTTTGCCCACTTTGCAAGCAGACAAAATTCTAGACAAACAATTTCACTCAGAAATTCTTATTGTCGCACGAGACAACCACAAGGAACACAAAAACACTTCTGTAACCTGTGAAACAGCCACAACAAAACTTTCGTCAACCAAAAATTTACCTGGGGCCAGCACCTAAAATTCGTGCAATCCTATTTCATTCAGCTCTCATGAGAATATTCTTATTCTGCGGCGGGTGAGCATTTCGTGAGTGATGCAGAAATATGGCCAATTGGTGACCTCCATTCCCCATGAAATATTTCCTACCACGAAGGCTCCAAATTAACTAAACTAGCCGAGGCAGAGGAGTCGGAGACCTTGTTTACTTATGCAGAGACTGGGGCGGATAAATAGCCAAATCAACTGATGTAGAGACTGGGTGGGGTTCAGAGGTCGCAAGGTGAGTGTTCATGATCGTTAGTGGGTTCAGTTACGAAACGTTTTTGCTGAAAGGGAATCAGATTCTACATCCATGAACTTCATTGAATGTCTGTCACCACACTCACTCTCCTCTTACCACTTGCGACAAAGCTCAGATTCTCAACGTTTGTGATGCAGGAAGCGCTGTTCGCACAGCCGGCGCGATGAGAGCAATCTCAAGTTAACTGAAATTCACTAGAACCGAAACAAAAATGCATGGTTTGCGATTTGCGTTTGCTGCATGAGGACGTCTTATGGATTTTCTGCACTGAACCAACCACAGGTTCATCGAGTTCAAACATATCCACACAACCTGGCCCGAATAGATTACTTCAAAAACCACAAATACTATTTTTCTAGCTTTTGGAAAACATTTGAACTGATAAGTGGAGTCAGCACAAAGTCAACAATTGTGGAGAGTTATCTTTTTGAGCAAACTTGCAAACTCAGGCCTTCGTCAATGGAATCTTGGCGAACACAGAACAGCACGCAGACCTCTTCCCTCACATGCTGTCCCATTCTAAACTGTGATATTTCTTTCCTTCTTTTCACTCCTTTTCGGGAACGAAAGCAGACAGTCACACAACCACAGCAATATTGCGCGAAGGTCTTTTGAAACCTCAGGTTGAAAATTGGCAAGAGCCTCGTCCAGTGAACTGGGGCCAGTTCCTTTTCATCCCGAACAGTTCTATTTGCGCAGAGAACCGCCACTCTAGCTAATCCGCTTCTCCGTAACTTATGCAAACACATCGTTTGCAGTTCTCTCCAAAACAACAGACTCATATTTTGTCATTAGCAAAGTCTGGTTCAGGCTACACTTTCAAATGTTTGGTTTTGTTTGAAACAACTACGGGAAGCCTTGCGTAAGTCAAGAATCAACAAGTTCGAATGTGACACGCGCACTTGGCATTTTGTCGCGAGTGCGAGAGTCTCAAAGACATTTGCACATTCAAGTGAATCATCAAAATCCTGACAGTAAATTCACGTCACCAAACCGTTACAAGAATCCCCCCAAAGAACCTGAATTCAGACTCACAAGATCCCCGCACCATGAAGCGCGGCACTACTCGGTGAGGCCGGTGCCGGACCCGTGAACTCTGCCCGGTTCGCTCCGGCTGTGAACCCTCATCAGCCCGACACTGACGACTTGAATGAGCTAATTTATGACAACTTAAAAAAGTTCAAAATTTCAACGAAAAAAATGGGACTGCAGAGAACAAGAGGCACACCTGCTTCTGTTAACTGAGCTGCGGGAACTACTTCCAGATCCAGGAACACACGGAACGTTTTCAGATGTACTTCTCGTGGATCAACAACATTCACCGGATCCAATCTACCCTGAGAACAGCGAATCAATGTCACAGACCATTGTATCAGCCTGATTGTGAGCACGAGCAGTTTGAAAGAAACAGAAACACACGCACCAATAGCATGATTGCGGAGCATTTGTACTCCAGGGTCAGAGAGAGAGACACAGAGAGAGAGAGAGATAGAGAGAGAGAGAGAGTAAATTCAAACAGTCTTGGACAAGGGTGGCAGAATTAGTCCCCGGAGCCTCCTGATTCTGGCAGTGAGTCACTGGAATTCCTGTTGAACCTGCTGCTTGCGTGTCCATTTGTCGCGCAGCTGGCGCAGTAAATGCGGAAGAAACTGAACAGAGTGACGATCATGATCAACAGGTCTCCCGGATGTGGCCAGTTTGTGCCCAAAACAGAAACAAACTTGTTCTTTGTCAGGTCAAATCGTTGTCTCTGGCACATTTTTCAAAACTCCCTTTGCGAGTTTGAAAGATTTTCAGTTCTGACCGCACCCCACCTCGACGCTGATCAGTGCTACTCATGACGAGCCGCTCGGTGGGGCGGACGGGGCGGGTCACGTCGCGCACGCGCGCGGGACGCAGCGCCACGTGACGCGCGCACGGAAAACACGCCCGGCCCTGCAGAAGCTGTTGTCTCGCTTAATCACAAGCCCATTAGCAAGTGACAACGACGAGATGAAACAGTTTTGTCACCATGTCGTGCTGTGACCTCCGCCCTTTGTGTTTGAATCTCAGCATCTGAAACTTCAGTTTTTCAATTTAAGCCGTTGTCCACACAGGTTCCGCCGTGCGACGTTCCGCCGAGTGTTCCGCTGATGGAACAATTTCGTGCAGTGAACGATATGTTCCTTCATGTTCCATCATGTTCCGTTAACGGA